>PVBE011241966.1_pt1 | contig 63653 bp, 50 predicted proteins | sample 1631181 | NCBI WGS metagenome assembly PVBE01 (sample SAMN08397723, study PRJNA350692) | Marine metagenome, whole genome shotgun sequencing project. | isolation source: water | place: Pacific Ocean | collected 2012-04
CGTGGCAGCATCGTCGGTGGCCGTGGCAGCATCGTCGGTGGCCGTGGCAGCATCGTCGGTGGCCGTGGCAGCATCGTCGGTGGCCGTGGCAGCATCGTCGGTGGCCGTGGCAGCGGCGGCCGTGGCGGCGGCGGCGGCCTCTGCCTCCTCGCGGGCACGCCTGGCGGCGTCACGCTCGGCTCGAGCGGCGGCGCGTGCGGCCTCTTCGGCCTCCGCTGCCTCCGCCGCGGCCTGGGCCTCTGCCTCGGCTTCGGCGCGAGCCGCCCTGAGCTCGGCGCGACGGGCGTTGTCCTCCTCGGCCTTGACCTTCCGCGACTCGACGTCCACGTCGATGTCCAGCTTCACGGTGAGGAAGCGCAGCAGGTTGTCCTCGATGCGCAGGTTTCGCTCGAGCTCGGCGACGAGGGTCGTGGGGCCCAGGTAGTTGATGTAGACGTAGTGGCCCTTGCTGTTTTTCTGGATCGGGTAGGCGAGCTTGCGCTTCCCCCAGTCGTCCACGGTCAGCATGGTGCCCTGGTTCTTCTCGACGATGGTGTTGACCTTGTCGTTGAGAGCGACCAGCGCGTCTTCGGGGAGCTCGGGCTTGACCACGTAGATGGTCTCGTATTCAGTGACGATCATTTGGTTTCCTAGAGGCTGATCAGGGCGAAGCCCTTGATGAGTGGGGCGATGACCAGTGCCACCACGCACATGAGCTTCACGAGGATGTTGAGGGAGGGTCCGGCGGTGTCCTTGAAGGGGTCACCCACCGTGTCGCCGACGACGGCGGCTGAGTGGGCAGCGCTGCCCTTCTCGAAGACCTTGCCGTTGCTGGCCGTGTAGCCACCGCCTTCGAAGCTCTTCTTCGCGTTGTCCCAGGCGCCACCCGCGTTGGACATGAAGATGGCGAGGACGACCCCGGAGACGGTGACGCCCGCGAGCAGGCCACCAAGGGCCTCCGCTCCGAAGAGGCCACCGATGAGCACGGGGCTGGAGATGGCCAACAGCCCGGGGAGGATCATCTGGCGGAGCGCAGCGGCGGTGGAGATGTCGACGCACCGAGCCGTGTCGGGCTTCGCGGTGCCCTCGAGCAGTCCCGGGATCTCCCGGAACTGCCGCCGGACCTCTGTGATCATGTCCATCGCGGCGCTGCCGACGGCCCGCATCGCCATGGAGCTGAAGAGGTAGGGCAGCATGCCGCCGACGAAGAGCCCAGCCATCACCAGGGGATCGCTGATGTCGATGATGGAGATCCCGGCCTGCTGCATGAAGGCCGCGAAGAGCGCCAGGGCGGTCATCGCCGCGGAGCCGATCGCGAAGCCCTTGCCGATCGCCGCCGTCGTGTTGCCGACGGCGTCGAGGGTGTCGGTGCGCTGACGCACGATCTCTTCCTGGTGGGACATCTCGGCGATGCCGCCGGCGTTGTCCGCGATGGGACCGTAGGCGTCCACCGCCAGCTGGATGCCGGTGGTGCTGAGCATTCCGAGGGCCGCGATGGCGACGCCGTAGAGACCGGCGCAGTAGTTCGCGACGACCACACCGATGGCCACGAGCAGGATGGGGATCGCCGTGGACTCCATGCCCATGCCGATTCCGGCGATGATGTTGGTGGCCTCTCCCGTCTCGCTCTGGTCGGCGATGCTGTTGACGGGGCGCTTGCCCATGGAGCAGTAGTAGGAGGTGATCAGTCCGATGCCGACACCGGTGAGCAGTCCGGCGACGGTGGCCAGGCCGACCTGCCACCAGGTGATGACGTAGGTGTCGCCGACCACCACCGTGCCCTTCGCGGGCCAGAAGTAGAAGGCCAGCCCGAAGGTCGCGGCGGCCATGACGCCGGCGGCTCCGAAGGCGCCGAAGTCCAGGGCGTGCTGGGGGTTCCCGCCTTCCTTGGTCTTCACGAAGAAGCTGCCGACGATGCTGGCCAGGATCCCGCCTGCCGCGATGAAGAGCGGAAGCACGATCGGCCCGAGACTGCTGCCGTCGTCGACCGCCGTGAAGCCGAGCCCGAGCACCATGGCGCCGATGATGGCGCCGACGAAGGACTCGAAGAGATCCGCGCCCATTCCGGCGACGTCGCCGACGTTGTCACCGACGTTGTCGGCGATGACGGCTGGGTTGCGAGGGTCGTCCTCTGGCAGGCCGGCCTCGACCTTGCCGACGAGGTCGGCGCCGACATCGGCCGCCTTGGTGTAGATCCCGCCACCGACGCGCGCGAACAGCGCGATCGAGGACGCACCCATCGAGAACCCGGTGAGCACGGAGAGCACCGTGCCGAGGTCGTCGAAGACCACGTTCTGGTAGAGCAGGAAGAGGCCCGAGAGCCCCAGGAGGGCCAGCCCGACGACGACGAAGCCCATGACCGCACCGCCGCTGAAGGCGACGTCGAGGGCCGCGGGCAGGCTGGTCTTGGCTGCCTGGGTGGTGCGCACGTTGGCGTTGGTCGCGATGCGCATGCCGAAGTAGCCAGCGGCACCCGAGCAGAGGGCCCCGCAGACGAAGGACAGGGCGATGAGCGGGTGCTGGTTGTCACCGTTGCCGAAGTAGTTGGCTGCGGCGAGCAGCACCGCGACGACGAGCACGAAGATGCTGAGCACCTTGTACTCGCGGCCGACGAAGGCCATCGCGCCTTCCTGGATGCGGTTGGCGATGTCGACCATCACCGCGTCGCCCGCCGGCTGCTTGTTCACCCAGGATGCCTTGAAGCCCGCGTAGACGAGGGCAAGGACACCGGCACCGGGGATGGCCAGAGTGAGTGGGTCCACTGTCAATAAGCTCCTCCGACCGCGAGGGTCGGGTTCGAGGATTCGTCTGGACGGTCGGTGTCGTCGCTGGCCTCTGGCCGGGACGTCCGAACGTGAAATGTGTTCTGGGCTGCCACGAGGTCGCCTCCGAGGAGGGCCTCGACGGCATCTGCGGCGCGGTCCACGGCCTGATCGAGGCCATCGCGCTCTGTCGAGGACCACTTACCGAGCACATAGTCGGCGGAGTCCCAGCCCTCTGGGGGCCGGCTGACTCCGAAGCGCACGCGCAGGTAGTCGCCCCCGCCGAAGTGCTTGTGGAGGTCCCGGAGGCCGTTGTGTCCGCCGTGCCCCCCACCCTTCTTGAGCTTCAGCTCGCCGAAGGGGATGTCCAGGTCGTCGTGGACGATGATGAGGTCGTCGACGCCTGCCTTGTAGAAGCCGAGCAGGCTGCGGGTCGGATGACCGGAGCGGTTCATGTAGGTCTGCGGCATGGCGAGCACCGTCCGCTCGTGGCGGATGGCGCCGTCGCCCACCAGGGCACCGAACTGCTTCCTCTGGCAGTCGATGCCCCAGCGCTCCCCGAGGCGCCGCACGACCAGGAAGCCCGCGTTGTGGCGGGTCTGCTCGTACTTCTTCCCGGGGTTGCCGAGTCCCACGACGAACTTCATCCCTCGTCCTCGACCTCTTCGCCTTCCTCGCCCTCTTCTCCCTCTTCTCCCTCTTCTTCGTCGAGCTCGTCTTCCTCGAGCTCGAGCTTGCGGCCCTTGCAGGACAGCACGTTGAAGTCGTTGTCGAAGAGGATGCGGCAGTGCTCGGGCACCGTGATGTCGGAGACACGGATGACCTCGTTGAGCTCCATCTCCGTGACGTCGATGTCGATGTGGGTCGGGATGTGCTTGGGCAGGCAGGTCACCGGCACGTAGCGCCGGATGTACTGGACCACGCCGCCGAGGACCTCGCCCACGGCCTTGCCCTGGGGCACGACCGGGACCTTCACCGTCACCTCGCTGCCCTCGACGACCTCGTAGAAGTCTGCGTGGAGCAGCGCCCGGCTCACCGGGTGCTTCTGGGTCGCGGTGAGCAGGCAGGCGCGGCTGGTCCCCTCCACCTCGATCCGCAGGATGGTGTTGGGGTTCTGCGAGCGCTGGAAGATGAGCCGAAGCTCCTTGGGGTCGATGGCGATGTGCGTCGGCTGATCGCCGCCGCGGTAGACCAGCGCTGGAATGTGGCCGGTAGCACGCAGCTTGCGCGCGGCACCCTTGCCGAAGTCCGTGCGCGGCTTTGCCGAGAGCGGTGTGGCGTCCATCAGGGATTCCTGGATGGCGGGACCCACTCGCCGCAGCGTTCGATCCACCTTGGGCCAACAATGGCCGGGTGGCCGCTCCCGATGCCTTGGGCCCTGAGGTTCGTCGCGGCACCGCACCCGGAGTGCGGACCGACTCGAACCCGACATCGAAGCGGAGTCGCGGCGCGCTTAATGGGGTAGCCCGCGACGAGCAACCGGCATCAGGCCATCTCTGTCTAGTGAAAGAGGCGGCTCACCGAGTCTGCGTGGTGAATCGAGCGGATTGCCTCCGCGAGGAGGTTGCCGACCGGGCAGACCTCGAACTTGTCGGTCGCGGCGGACTCGTCCGAGAGCGGGACGGTGTCGGTGATGACGACGGTCTCGAGAGGGCTGTCCGCGATCCGCTTCGCGGCCGGGCCGGACAGCACCGGGTGGGTCGCCACGGCCATCACGCCCTTTGCTCCGTTCTCGATGATCGCCGTTGCGGCCTTCGTGAGGGTCCCAGCCGTGTCGATCATGTCGTCGACGAGGATGGCGTAGCGTCCCTTGACGTCGCCGATGAGGTTCATGACGTGGGCGACGTTCGGGCCGCTGCGGCGCTTGTCTACGATGGCCAGGCCACATCCCAGCCGCTTGGCGTAGGCGCGGGCGCGCTCGACTCCGCCAGCGTCCGGGGAGACGACGACGAGGTCCTTGCGTCGCCCGACGATGGCCTGGACGTGCGGGATCAGGTTCGTGGAGGCGTAGAGGTTGTCGACCGGGATGTCGAAGAAGCCCTGGATCTGGCCGGCGTGGAGGTCGATGGTGAGCACGCGGTGGAAGCCGGTGGCAGTGATCAGGTCCGCTATGAGCTTTGCGGAGATCGGGGCGCGTGGAGCGGCCTTACGATCCTGTCGGGCGTAGCCGTAGTACGGCACCACCGCCGTGATGCGCTCGGCGCTGGCGCGCTTGAGCGCGTCCCCCATGATGAGCAACTCCATCAGGTGGGTGTTGGCAGGGGCACATGTGGGTTGGATGACGTAGACGTCACGACCGCGCACGTTGTCGCTGATCTCCACCAGGGTCTCGCCGTCGGAGAACTGGCGCACCATCGCCGCGCCCAGGGGCATGCCGAGCTGATCCGCGATGGACTGAGCGAGGGCCGGATTCGCGTTGCCGCTGAAGAGCTTGATCTCGTTGCTGTACATGCTCGAGGCCTCGGGTCTCGTGAAGCTGGGGCGGCAGGATTCGAACCTGCGAATGCCAGGGCCAAAACCTGGTGGCTTACCACTTGCCTACGCCCCATCTGGGAGCCCTCACTAGTCGCTCTCGCCCTCTAGGGCAAGGGCTCGGAGGGCCTCGTCCTGACCCCTCGAAGCGAGGCTGGCAGCGAGGTTGTTCCGAGGGGCTGGCTCGCTCGGATCCAGCTCCATGGCTCGCCGCCAGAGCGCCTCGGCCTCGAGCACGTCCCCGGCGACGCTGGCGAGGCGGCCCCTGTCGGTGAGCACTCCGACCTCCTCCACTTCCTCGAGGCGCCGCTCCCAGCGACGGGCCTGCTCGATGCGCTGGTGCCGGTCCGGCCCTTCGGCGCTGGACTCGGCGACATCCACGGACCGACGAAGCAGCAGGGCGGCGGCCTCGTCGTCCTCTTCGGCGAGGGGCTCCAGGATCTCGAGTGCGCGGGCGCCCTGATCCGCTGCGAGGCAGGCGCGACCGAACAGAACGGGAGGCTGGGCGAGCTGGATCGACCACCTGCAAGCCTCTGAGACCTCTCCGACAGCGACCCAGCCCTGGCCGATCCACAGCGCGGTCGTCGGGTCTCCGTCGTAGTGCTTGACGGCACGGGACAGCGCCTCCTTGGCAGTCTCCGGCATCTCCGCCCTCGCGCTCGCCTCCGCGAGGCCGGCGTAGGCGCGGGGGTCCATCGGCGCCGTGCTCACCGCGTCCTGGCAGGCAGGCAGGGGGTCGCGGTCGAGGCCAAGGCGGGCGATGCACGCGTTCACCGCCAGCGCCGGGGTCTCGCGCTCTTTCAGCCCGGCCTCGAAGGCTAGCAGGGCCAGCTCCATCTCTCCTGCCTCTGCGAGCAGGCTTCCGGCGACGAGGTGCCCGTTGTGATCGGGGCTCTCGACGCCCTCGAGGACGCCAGCCGCCTCATCGAGCCTCCCCTCTTGCAACAGCGCGCGGGCGTAGCGCTGGGTGGCGGCGTCATCGAGGCTGTTGGCTCGCCCGTAGTAGACGACGGCCTCTGCCGAGCGGCCCTGCTCGAGGTAGCGGTCGGCCCTGCCGACAGGGTCACAGGCCAGGAGGCTAGCGAGCCACACGGAGCTTCCTGGTTCCGTCCCGCAGCCCCCTGACAGAGAGGGGGAACATCGGGAAGACCTCGCCGATCGACCGCACGGTGGGGTGCTCCCAGTAGGTCTTCGGATCCGGGTTCAGCCAGATGCTGGCCGGGCACGCCGACGAAAAGCGCCGGAGCCACTCGATGCCTGGCGGCGAGGGGTCGCCGAAGCCGCCGTAGCTGGAGAAGAGCTCCCAGGGCGCCATCGACGCGTCGCCGACGAAGATGAGCCGGTGTTGTGGGGTCAGCTCGCGGAGGACGTCGCGAGTGAGCAGGCGGTCGAAGTTCTCGTAGTCCCGGTAGAGCCAGCGGTAGACGCAGTTGTGGAAGTAGTAGTGGGTGAGCGACTTGAAGCACTTGAGCTCCGTCGCCGCCGTGAAGAGGCGGGAGACGAGCTGGTGGTAGGGCGCCATCGAGCCGCCTGCGTCCATGAGCAGCACGACCCGCACCTTGTTCGTCCGGTCCTTGTCGAAGAAGAGCTCGATGTCGCCGCCGTTTTGGCAGGTCCGGTCGACCGTGCCGTCCAGATCGAGGACCTCTTCCCCTTCCCGCGCGAGCTTGCGGAGGGCGCGCAGTGCCACCTTGAAGTCGCGAACCTCCAGGGAGGCGTCGGTGCGGTAGTTGGCCCACCTGCGCTCTCCGGCGACCCGAACCGCCGACCGCCCTCCCCCGCTGCCGCCGACGCGGATGCCCATGTTGGCGCGTCCGTTGTTGCCAAAAGGGCTGGTCCCGCCGGTACCGACCCAGCGGTTGCCCCCCTGGTGGCGGGACTGCTGCTCCTCCAAGGTCCGGCGGAAGGCCTCCATCAGCTCCTCGAAGGACTGGAAGTCGTGTTTGCCGGCTGCCCTGCCCTCCTCGAAGAGCGCGGGATTCGTCAGCCAGGCCTCGAAGGCCTCCTTGAGCTGCGGGGCGAGCTCCACGCCTGCGAAGGTCGCGTGGAAGGCGAGGTCGTACTGGTCGTAGTGGGTCTCGTCGTGGACCAGCAGGCTGCGCCCGAGTCGGTAGACGCCGTCGAGGTCGTTCGCGAGACCCGCGCCGAGCCCGCGCATGAAGGCGAGCCACTCCTGGGTTCCGACCTTCAGATCCTGCGCCCGCAGGTTGAAGAGCAGGGGCAGGAAGAGGTGGCCCGCGCGCTCGCCCATCAGTAGCGCGCCCTCCTGGGGCTCAGGACCGTCTCGAGGTCCCTCTCCTGCTTGAGGAGGACCCCGAGGAAGGGCAAGGACTTCTCGATGTCCTCGATGGGGACGCCGGCCCGCGCGAGCACGGAGAGCCAGTCGAGCAGCTCGCTGGTCGAGGGCTTCTTGCGGAGCCCCTCGGTCTTGCGGACTCCATAGAAGCGCTTCATCGCAGCGTTGATCAGCTCCGTATCGAGCTTCGGGTGGTGGACCGCGATGATCTCGGCCATGCGCTCCCGGTCCGGGAAGGCGATGTAGTGAAAGACGCAGCGGCGCAGGAATGCATCCGGCAGCTCTTTTTCGGCGTTCGAGGTGATCAGCGTGATCGGGCGTTTTTTCGCGTGCACGGTCTCGTTCAGCTCGTGCACGTGGAAGGCCATCTCGTCGAGCTCCCGCAGCAGGTCGTTCGGGAACTCGAGATCCGCCTTGTCGATCTCGTCGATGAGCAGCACGACCTGCTCCTCGCTCCGAAAAGCGCGGCCCATGGCCCCGTAGCGGATGTAGTTGCGCACGTCCGAGACCTCGCCGCCGCCGAAGCGGGAGTCGTTCAGGCGCTGGACGACGTCGTAGGCATAGAGCCCCTCTGTCGACTTGCTCGTCGACTTGACGTGCCAGGACTCCATGCTCATGTCGAGCGCATCGGCGATGGCGTGGGCCAGCATCGTCTTGCCGGTTCCTGGCTCTCCTTTGACCAGCAGTGGCCGCTCGAGAGTGATCGATGCATTCACCGCAGCGACCAGATCGGGGTCGGCGATGTACTGGCTGGAGCCGGAGAAGCGGGACAATGGCATGGCTGCAACCTATGGGCCGCGATAGGGCGGGCGCCACCTCTGGGGGGCAAAGCCACGCATGGCTTGCCTCACCACCCCTGGCGGAGCATCACTTCCGCCCATTCAGGAAGATCATTTGGAACCCAGCATCGCCGTTCTCATCGACTTCGAGAACATCGCCGCCGGCACCGAGAAGGAAGGCCACGGAAAGGTCGACATCGGCGTCATCATGAACCGTCTCCGCGAGAAAGGACGGGTCCTCATCGCAAGATCCTACGCAGACTGGGGTCGCTTCGCGCGCTTCAAGAAGGCGCTGTTGTTCGAGGGCGTCACGCTCTTCGAGCTCTCCGCCCACGGCATGAACGACAAGAACCGCGCAGACGTGGCGATGGTCGTCGACTGCATGGAGCTCGCGCTCACGAAGGACTACATCGACACCTACGTCGTCGTCTCCGGCGACTCGGACTTCACGCCGCTCATCCAGAAGCTGCGAGAGCTGAACAAGAGGGTGCTCGGTGTCGGTACGCGTCGGAGCACCAGCCGCCTGATCGTCGAGGCCTGCGACGAGTTCATCTTCTACGACACGCTGCGCAAGCAGAAGACGCAACAGACCCGCCGCGGCAAGACCGACAGCGTCCGTGAGCTGTCGCGCGAAGAAGCCATGGAGCTCGTGACGGAGGCCCTCGCCGGAATCCAGCGCAACGACCCGAAGCCGGTCCACGCCAGCCGCATCAAGGAGCAGATCCTGCGCAAGGAGCCGGCGTTCTCCGAGTCCGACCTCGGCTTCGCCACCTTCGGCCGCTTCATGGAGCTCTGCCAGAAGAACGGCATCGTCACGCTGGCGAGGGATCACAAGGCAGGCGGCTACCAGGTCGACAGCCCCGACGCAGCGGAGATCCCCGCCGCCGAGCCCCTCTCGGAGCTCAGCGCAAAGGCACGCGCGCTCTACGACGTGCTCCAGGCAGAGGACCTCGACCCCCTCACCCCCGCGCTCCTCGCGGCTGTCTGCGAGGCGATCGTCGCCGACGTGGAGGCCCGCAAGCAGAAGAAGCGCCGGGTGAACCTGCAGTGGGTGACCCAGGACGTCAGCAAGACGATGAAGGCTCGGGACGAACGGGTCACGCCGAGCCGTGTCAAGAGCCTGGTCAATGGCCTCCACGCAGCCGGCGTGTTCAGGCACACCGACGGCGAGCCCATCCGCAGCTTCTTCGCAGCCTTCGTGCTCAGCGAGGACGCGGCAGGCCTGCTCCGGGTGCTTCGGCGCGCCATGCTGGCCAAGCTGCAGGTAGAGGGCGTCGAACTCGCCCAGCAGACCGCGGCGCTGGCCGAGCTGCTCTACGGCAAGGCGGACGAGACCACCGTGCGCAGCGTCGAGGAGCTCATCGCGTGGGAGACCGCCGCGCGAGAGTCCGCCCCCGCAGAGGGAGCGTCTGCGGACGCGGCCCCGCCGAAGAAGCCGGCTCGCAAGCGCGCCCCGCGAAAGAAGAAGGCAGCGCCAGCCGCGGCGGAGACCGCAGCCGAGGCAGGAGCCGCCGAGACCGTCGACGGAGCCGCCGCCGAGACCGTCGACGGAGCCTCCGAGGCCATCGACGGAGCCGCCGAAGCAACCGCCGAGGCAACCGCCGAGGCAGCGCCCGCGAAGCCCAAGAAGAAGCCTGCGCGCCGCAAGCCGCGCAAGAAGGTCGAAGCGGCCGAGGATCCGGCCAAACCGGCGCGCAAGAAGCCGACCAGGACGGTTCGGCGCAAGAAGACCGAAGAAGCGGCACCCGAGGCCTGAGGTGGCGCGAATCGTCCGCGGCCCGCTGCGGCGGGCCGTCGTCGTGGAGAACCCCCACCCCGTCCTCGACGGTCTACTCCTGGACGGGGGCTTCGAGCACGTCGAGCGGCTCCCGGATGCCCCCGGCGAGGCGGAGCTGGTCGAGGCCATCCGCCGAAGTGGCGGTCAGGTCCTCTACAAGCGCAGCCGCGTCCCGGTCACACGAGAGCTCATCGAGGCATGCCCCAGCCTCGTCGCGATCCAGCTCTGCTGCATCGGAGACGACTCGGTCGACAAGAGAGCCTGCGCCGAGCACGGCGTGCTCGTGTTCAACGATCCGGTGAGCAACGGCCGAAGCGTGGTGGAGCTGGTGCTCGGCCACCTCGTCGGCCTGTCACGCAGGCTCTACGAGACCTACGACGACACCCACAGCGGCCTGTGGGAGAAGAACAACAACGAGCGCTTCGAGGTCCGCGGCAAGACCCTCGGCATCGTCGGCCTCGGCAACATCGGTCGGGCCACCGCGCGGCTCGCCGAGCAGCTGGGGATGCGCATCCTCTTCCACGACACCCGCGAGGTCGCCGAGGAGGTCGGGCTCGAGATGGGCTGGACCTCCATGCCCGGAATCCAGGCGCTGTTCCGGGCCAGCGACTGCGTGTCCCTCCACCTGAGCGCAGAGGACAGCGTCGGCGGCAGCAACCAGGGCTGCATCACCCGCGACATCCTGATGGACCTCGGCGCCGACCTGCCAGCGGAGAGCCCACGGCTGTTCATCAACCTCTCTCGCGGCTCCTTGCACGCCCCGGAGGATCTCCTCGACGCGGTCGCCGAGGGGGTGATCCGGCGGGCGGCGGTTGACGTCTACCCCAGGGAGCCACGGAAGAACGGGCCGGGCTGGAACAACCCCTACGCGCACGAGCCCCGAGTCGCGACGACCCCGCACATCGGCGCGGCGACGCAGGAGGCGCAGCCTCGCATCGCCCGACGCGTCGCCTCGACGTCGTTGATGTTCTCTGATCACGGCAGCATCCGCGACTGCGTGTTCTCTCCCCGCACCCGCATCTCCGTCGCAGACGACCACCGAGGAGGGCGGGCGGTGCTCCTGGTCGTGCACGCCACGACACGCGGCACGAAGAAGGCCCTCGACGATGCGATCTACGAGGCAGGGGCGGACAACCTCGTCTCCACCCACCGCGACTTCGTTCGCTGGGGCGTCGCGGTCGACGTCAACCTGCTCGACCGCCCATTGAGCCAGCCCGACCTCGAGCGCATCATCGCCAAGACGGCGAAGGTGACCGGCGACTCGGAGGCCGTGCGCCTCGTCCGGCAGGTCCCGGCCCAGGACGCGAGCCGCCCCCACCACTGAAGGGGCCGCTCACTCGCCAGGGCCGCCCGGTACGATTTGGACGAGCCCGAAGCCGCTGCCCTGCGGAGACTGGACGAGGAGCTCGGGGAGCCCGTCTCCGGTGACATCGGCCACCGTGGCGAGGCGGACTCCGGCCATATCACTGCTCTCCGAGCCTTCCAGCTGGGCCCAGGCGATGTCCGAGAGCGACAGGGAGCCCTCGAAGCCACCCGTGGCGAGGCAGACCACGCCCTGGGCGTACATGTCGATGTCTGCCCAGGGTGCGCTGACGGCCAGGTCCCTCGCCCCGTCGCCGTCGAGGTCACCCGGCGACTGCAGCGCGTAGCCGGTGTAGTCGTAGCGGTCGTCTCCGAACAGCCGGGCGACGGCGGCGTCCTCGGCCCAGCCGCTCTCCTCGACAAGGGCATCGATCACGAGGATGCGACCCTGCTCGGTGGCGGCCCCGGTGTAGCCGTACTCGCTGATGTAGAGCTCGGCGTGCCCGTCGTCGTCGAGGTCATCGATGGCCAGCGCCCAGCCCAGCGCGCCCGAGTACCAGTTGCCCTGGAGCTCGAGCCCGTCGGAGGACTCCAGGGTGCCGCCTGCCCCCGGTTCGAGGACGTACACAGTCCCCGACCCGCTGGAGCCGCGGGAGGCGAAAGGGGCCCCGATCACCCACTCCCCCACCCCGTCGCCGTCGAGGTCCCCGACGGTGCAGCTGGCGAGCCGGTCGTTGGCGTTGGGGCCGCCCACCGATGCGTAGGAGTCGTACACATCGGTCGAGCCGGTCTCGACGCCGGAGAAGAGGTGCACCTCGCCCTGGTAGGAGACCGTCCAGCTCGAGTATTGCTCGCTGACACAGAGGTCGCGGAGGGCGTCGCCGTCGACATCGTCGACGATCACGACGTCGGAGGGGAAGCCGATGCTCTGGCCCAGGCGACCCTCCAGCTGCAGGCTGGCCGACGCCGTGAGCGGACCGGCGACCGGGCCGAGGAGCAACACGGCCGAGCCCTCGAGGCCGGGCTGGCCGACCAGGAGGTCGTCCACTCCATCCCCGTCGACATCGGCGACATCCAGGGTGGTGCCGGCGTAGCTTTCGAAGGGCCCGCCGAGCCAGGCGCCGTCCTCTACCAGCCCGGGCGCGTCGCTGTCGACCACCCAGACTCCACCGTCGTAGCCGCCGTCCGTGTTGCTCGCATAGGGACTGCCGATGACGATCTCGATCACGCCGTCGTCGTCGACGTCACCCGCGCCGATCCCGGCGGCGGTGCGGAGGTTGGTCTCACTGGTCCAGCTGTGCTCCGCCCAGGCCAGGTCCACTACGCCCCGGGGTCCGCAGACGAGAGACACGTCGCAGTCCTCGTCGACACCATTGCCGCAGATCTCCTCGGCGGAGGGGCTGATCCCCGGGTCGGTGTCGTCGCAGTCGTCGTTGTCGCCGGCGTAGCCCTCTGGCGGGGAGCAGGCGATCACGGTCTCTCCGTCGATCCCGTGCCCATCGCCGTCGCCGTCGGGGTACCACCGACGATAGTCCCGAGCGTCCGGGTCGTCCTCGTTGGACAACCCGTCGCAGTCTTCGTCGACTCGCAGGGCATCGCAGAGCTCGAGCGCGTCCGGGTTGACCTCCGCGTCCTCGTCGTCGCAGTCGTCGCCGCCATGGGCGCTGCTCTCGTAGCCGTCGGCGTCCGCGTCGAAGTCGCTCGCGCCGTCACAGTCCTGGTCGACGCCGTCGTACCAGGTCTCCTCCGCGCCCGGGTGGACCTCCGGGTCCTCTGGGGCGCAGTCCCCGGAGTCGATCACGTGTCCTACGGGCATGGCGCACTGGTCGACGGGCTCCCCAGAGCCGTAGCCGTCTCCGTCGTCATCGGGGAACCAGCTCCGCTCAGTGCCCTCGCCCAGGCAGCTGCACGGCGCCTGTGCGCCGGGGCTCTCTGTCGGGTCCTCATCGTCGCAGTCGCCAGCGTCGGCCGCCCAGCCCTCCGCAGGACATGCAACGGCCCAGCTGCTCTCGACGCCGAAGCCGTCCAGATCATCGTCCCGGTAGAGCAGCGTGCCGCAGTCCCCCGAGTCGAGGAGCTCACCCGGGCATGCAAGGAGCAGGATCAGCACTGAGGCAGCCTATCGGAGAGCGGGGTAGACTCGCCGCCGGAAGGCTAGGCATGGCGGAAGCAGCACCACCTCTCGCGGATGGCCGCTATCGCCTCATCGATGTCCTCGCTGCCGGCGGCATGGCGACCGTCTACAAGGGCTACGACTGCCGCCTGCAGGTGCAGCGGGCGATCAAGATCCTCTCTCCGGCCCTGGCCCGGAAGCGCAGCCTACGGACCCGCTTCGAGCAGGAGGCCAGCACCATGGCTCTGCTCGAGCACCCCTCCATCGTGCGTGTCTACGACGTCGGTACAGACGGTGATCGCGTCTACATCGTCATGGAGCTCATCGAGTGCGGCTCGCTGCTCGACCGGGTCAAGGAGCACGGGGCCCTGCCCCCGAAGATGGCGGTCATGGCGACCATCGACATGCTCGACGCTCTCCGCGTCGCCCACGACCGCGGCGTGGTTCACAGGGACATCAAGCCGCACAACATCCTGCTGTCCTCTGACGGGAACATCCGGCTCACCGACTTCGGCATCGCCCGGATGTGCAAGTGGGACGAAGAGGACGACGGCATGACCAAGACCGGCGCCGTCATGGGCACCTGGGGCTTCATGCCGCCCGAGCAGCGGGTGGACGCCAAGAGCGTCGACACGCGCGCGGATCTCTACTCGGTCGGGGCGACGCTCTACTCCATCCTCACCGACAAGACGCCGGTCGATCTCTTCGTCGCCGACATGGACGCGCGCATCCTCGATGGCCTCCAGCCTCAGGTGGCGGAGGTCATCCGAACGGCCTGCAAGTACGACCGCGAGGAGCGCTACGGCTCCGCCGAGCAGATGGCACAAGCCCTGCGCGACCTGGTCGATGACCTCCCCGCCGATCCGGAGGGTTGTCCGCCGCTGGCACCGGAACAAGAGCTCCAGCCGATCGACCCGGACCTGCTCAAGGGCAGCGGCACGGGCGGCACCGGGCTGGTTCCGGGCACGCTCGCTCCTGCTGACGACGACGACGCCCAGCCCGCGGTGCTGGCGACGATGGTCCCAGACATCGCGGCCGAGGAACCCTCCCGGCCGCCGCCTCCCCTTCCAGAGGAGCGACAACAAGCGCCGCCCTTGGCAGACGCCCCCGACTCGGGCCAGTCCATGATCGACGAGGCGGACGACGAGCCGTTGCCCTCGGTTCGACAAGCCCCGAACGTCGGCCTGCTGGTCGGCGGCCTCATCGCGATCGTGGGGCTCGGAGGCGGCGTCTGGCTCGCGCAGCAGTCGGAGGAAGCGGTCGTGGAGGACCCCATCGAAGACGTCCTGAAGGACCCCATCGAAGACGTCGTAGAGGACCCCATCGAAGACGTCGTCGAACAACCCCCGGTCGAGCCCATCGACGTCGAGGATCCCCCGATTGCCGAGGTCGACGAGCCTCCCGTGGAGAAGGTCCGGGCGCCCCCTCCGGTGGTCAAGAACACGGTCAAGGGCCTCGTCCACAGCGCCCCGGCCTCAGCGAGCGCAGGCCAGGACCTCAGCCTCTCGGTGAGGCTGCCCTCGGCCGACTACAAGGTCACTCTCTACTACAAGCCCAGCGGCGGCCAGTTCAAGCAGAAGCCCCTCTACGGCAGCGGCGGCCGCTTCAGCGGAACCGTGCCCGTGGACGCCAGCTACGCGGACAAGAGCTTCGAGTACTACATCAAGGCCGACCCCACCACTGGCGGAGACGCCTTCTCGTTCAAGTCCGGGTTCTCTCCGCAGAAGGTCCCGGTGCGCTAAGGCGCCGCGTCCTACAGCCTGGCCCGCGCGATGGCCACGAGCTCCGCCTGCTCGGGATGCTCCGAGAGGACCTGCTCGTAGGAGGCCCTGGCATCCTTCGAGCGCCCCTGGGCCGTCAGCGCGTCGCCCCGTCCCAGCAGCGCCCGGGCGCGGTAGTGGGGGTCGTCGGTCTCGGCCAGGACGCGCTCGTAGCGGGCGATCGCGTCCTTGGGCTCGTCCCGACCGAGGGCGAGATCGCCGAGGGCGAGCCGAGCCTGGGAGGCGATGTCGTCGACATCCTCATAGGCACGAAGGACCTCGACCCACGCCCGCTCGGCGTCTTCCGCATCGCCCATCGCCACGAGGCAGGTTGCCCGTTGTTGTGTGAGCGTCGCGACCCAGCCGCCCCCAAGAGACTCGGCGTCGATGTCCTCGAGCACGTCGAGGGCCTTGCCCGGACGACCACGCTCCAGCTCGATGGATGACAGACCGATGGCGGCCTGGACCTGGACCTCGTCGTCGTCGCTGTCATCGATCAGGTCATCGAGGGCATCCTCGGCGTCGTCCAAGCGGCCCTCGTCGACGAGGATCATGGCGGCGTGGAGCTCGGCCCAGACCTGCTGGTTGCGGTCGGGCGAGGTGCGCGCGACCTGCTCGTAGAGTCCGCGCGCAGCCGAGAGCTCACCCCGGTTCCGCATCAGCTCGGCGAGGCCATAGCGCCCGGTCGCCTGGGCGAGCACGTCGCCGGGGTGGGCACGGATCAGGTCCTTGTAGACCTGCTCGCTGCGCTCGTCGTCCCCGGCCTCCTGGAGCGTTGTCGCCAGCTGCTCCAGTCGCCACACCTCGGAGCCGGGATCCGGTCCGACGAGCGCCGCGTACCGCTCGACCGCCGCCTCGGGATCACCGGCCTGCCGGTCCACCCAGGCGAGCCCCATCTCCGCGCTGAACACGGCCTCGTCCAGGTCGGCGAAGTCACGGGCCAGGCTACGGTAGCCAGCCCGCGCCCCGTCGAGGTCGCCTGCGAGTCCCTTCGCCTGCGCGATGGCGCCCACGATCATCGCCTGGGTCGGTCGGTCCTCCGCCTCCCCGAGCAGCCGCTGGTAGGCGGCGACGGCGCCCTCGAAGTCCCACTCGTTGACGAGCTCGTTTGCTTCGATGAGTGCGATGGAGAAAGCGTCGTCGAGCTCCGGAGCCTCGGCTTCCACCTGGTCCTCGAAGCGTCGCGCCTCCTCCGTGCGCCCGAGTGCCCGAAGCGCCTGGGCCTGCAACGAGCGCATCGTGACGCGGGTCACCTCCTCGTAGACCTCGCTGTCGCGGGCCAGGGTGAGGGCCTCCTCCGGCCGCTCCAGCGACAGCAGCGTGCGGATGAGACCGACGACCACCGTGTCGTATTCGTCCTCGGGCAGCGCCGGATCCTCGAGGAGCTCGCGGTAGAGCGTCTCGGCGTCGCCAAAGCGACCATCCTCCTCCAGGAGCTCCCCCACCGCGACCCTCGCGCGGGCTCTCCGCTCGGCCGAGGAGGTCCCCTCGAGCAACAGCGTGTAGGTGTCCAGGGCCGCCTGTCGCTCGCCGCGTGCCCGGAGGATCTGGGCGATCGCCTCCCTGGCGTCGAAGGCCGCCTCATGGCCCTCGGGGAGATCCTCGAGGAAGTCGCGCCAGACCTTCAGCGCCGCATCGGAGTCGCCGGTCTCCATGTAGTTGCCGGCCAGGGCCGCCAGCGCTTCGCTCCGCAGCGTTGGGCTCGTCGTCTGCTCCAGGACGGTGAAGTAGCCGCGCCTGGCGTCCTCGACCTCGCCGCGCGCCTCGGCGACCAATGCGATGCCGAGCAGGCCTCGGACAGCGGCCTCGGAGCCGGCCGGGTAGCCCGCGACGAGCCCGCTGTATGCAAACTCCGCGTCTTCGAGTCTGCCTGCGGCCCGCAGGGCGTCCGCGATGGCCGCCTCCACCTCGATCCGCTCGCTGCCTTCGACCTCTGACTGGATGGCGCGGAGCTGGTTGATGCCATCGTCCACCCGGCCATCCTCGATGGCGACCCGGGCGAGCTCGAAGCGTGCGATCTGGGACTCGGGCGCGGAGCCCATCGTGAGGACGCGTTCGTAGAGCTCCTCGGCGCCGGCGGCGTCGCCGGTGACGCGCAGTCGCCGCGCACGCGACAGGACGATCTGGCCAGCCTGGGCCGCCTCACCTCGCTCCATCAGCTGCTCGACCAGCGCCAGCTGCTCCTCGTCGGAGAGCGACTCCGCGAGACCGAGCTGCGCGGCAGCGTAGACGTCTTCGTCGTCGGAGTAGACATCGAGGACGCGTTGGTAGAGCGCCACGGCGGCGGCGCGGTCGCCGGAGGAGCGCAACAGGCGCGCCTTCAGCAAGAGGATGCGCGCCTCCGTCTCGGGGTGGGTACGGCCCCCCAGCGCCCGGTCCAGGAGCTCGAGCGCGCGAGGCGCGTCGCCGAGGTGCCAGGCGACCTCTGCTGCAGCGAGGCGCGTGCGACCGCTGTCGACCGTCGGGTTCCGGACGAGCTCCGAGTACAGCTCGTCAGCGGCGGAGTAGTCGCCCCGATCGGCGTGGAGCTTGGCCTCGGCCAGCTGCACCCTGGCGCGTTGTTGTCGGTCGAGACGGACCCCATCCAACGCCGCCAGGCTGGCGAGCGAGCGCTCGTACTCACCTCCAGCGGCCCACAGCTCGGCCATCTCGATGCTGACCGTCAGCGCGCGACCCGCGTTGTTGTCCATCGTGCCCATCCACTGGCCAAACGCCGCATCGGCTCGGTCGTCGCTGCCCTCTGCGCGGTGGGAGTCGACGAGGCCCACCAGGGCTCGGGCGTAAAGCGCTGACGGCGTGTCGATGCGCATCAGCACCTCGCCGTATGCGGCGCGCTCTGCTGGGCCGTCCCCACCCAGGGCCAGCGCGTTCGCGAGGCGCAGCGAGGCCTCCGCGGCGTCTTCACCGGTCTCGGCTTCCTCGATCGCGGCCCGGTACTGGGCCTGGGCGGCCTCGATCTCTCCTGCGTCCTCGTAGACGCGAGCGATCTCGTAGCGGATCCGAATCCGCTCGCCGGCCGAGGCGCTCATCCCGAGCAGCTCCTCGTAGCGACTCACGGCGGCCTCGACCTCCCCGATCTGGACCTCGGCGATGGCCTCATCCTCGATGCTCTCGCCGGTCTGAGGTCCGCTCTTCACCAGCAGCACGAAGCCCATGACGACCACCGCCGTCGTCGCGAAGAGGCCCGCCGCCCGAGGTGACAGTGCGATCCGGAGCCAGGCCGGAACACGGAAGACCGTGACCTTGGCGCCGCGGGCCGTGAGCGCCTCGACCTGAGCCGGCACCAGCCCGAGTGCGCCGACGAGGTCCGTTCCGTGGACCGCGATCAGCTCCACGCGGGCGCCCTCGAGCTCGGTCTGTTCGAGCAAGGCCCCCGAGAGGTCCGCATCGGCCAGGTCGACGCCGCGGAGGTCAGCTGCCGACAGATCGCAGTCCACGAGGGAGGTGTCGGACAACGTCGCGCCGCTGAGCGTAGCCCCGACGAAGCTCCCGCCGGGTGCGCGGAGCCCGCTCAGGTCCGCGCCGGAGAGATCGGTGTCGTCGAACCTCGCCTCGGCCGCAGCGACGCCGACCAGCAGGGCATCGGCGAGGTTGGCCCCGCTCAGACGGGCACCGTCCATGCGGGCCTGCGAGAGGTCGGTTCCCTGGAGGTCCGCGCCATCCAGGCGGGCCTCCCGAAGGTTCGCACCAGAGAGATCCAGACCCGCCAGGATCGTGCGACGCAAGTCCCGCCCCGAGAGATCGACCCCAGGCCCCAGCCTCAGGTCGCCGGGCGGGGCTCGACGGCGCCCGGGGATGACGTCGAGGACACGGGCTGCGATGCCCAGCTTCTGCGCGCCCGGGGCGTCTTCGATCGGAACGAGCGCGGCGATGTCGAGGAGCGCGCCCCTCTCGAGGAGATCGTCGACGACCCCCGCATCGAGCCCGACCACCCTCCCGATGAAGGCGCCATCGACCAGCGTTCCCGACAACCTCGCACCAGACAGATCGGCGTCCGCGAGATCGGTGTCGGAGAGGTCCGCTGCGGAGAGATCGACCCCAGCCAACATGGCGCCGTCGAGTCGGGCACCGCGCAGGCTGGCGCCGACGAGGCGGACCTCCCGGCCATCGAAGCCGCTGAGATTGGTGCCGTGGAGGTGGCAGTCGGAGAGATCAGCGCCCTCGCCTCTCGCACCGCTGAGGTCAGCGCCATCGAGCCGCGCCCGCGCCATGTGGGCGCCCTCGAGGCGAGCACGCTGGAGAATGGTGCCGCGCAGGTCCATGTCTTCCATGCGGGCTTCGCGCAGGTCCACTCCGCAGAGATCCCGTCCCGCCAGGGGGAGTTCGCGGAGGTCGCGCCCCCGGTAGTCCGCGTCCTCCCCGACCTCGGGGGCCTCCTCCGGCTCGCGCAGCCCGTCGATCCAGACCCGCAGCCGCGAGATCGACCGAACTGCGTCCGCCCGCTGCTCCACGCGAGCCCCACGCCGCGCCAGCTCTCGCGCGGCCGCGTCCGAGACTCCGAGGGCACCAACGAAGTCGGCGTCCTCGACTCGGGCATCGCCGAGGCCAGCCCCGGCGAGGTCGCACAGGACCAGGCGTGCGCCAGAGAGGTCCGCGTCGGCGAGATCGGTGTCCACGAGGTCCGCACGCTCCAGGTCGACACCCAGGAGTCGAGCGCCAGTGAGGACGGCCCCCTGGAGCGAGGCCTGGCTCAGGGCCGCGCCCTCCAGGTCCGCTCCGGTGAGGTCGGCGTCATCGAGCCGGACGCCCCCCATGAGCGCCCCCTTGAAGGTGGCCCCGACGAGCTTCGCCCCACGAAGGTCTGCACGGTACAGATCGGCCGCGTCGAAGATGCAGTCGGACAGATCCAGTCCCGCGAGCCGGGCGCGCCGGAGCTCCATGCCCGCGAGCACGGACCCGGGCACCAGCAGCTCGGCCTCGGGCTGGCTGCGCACGTAGCGCAGCCGGACGGCTTCGACCTGAGCCCGTACGGCGGCCTTGGCGCCGCCTTGCAACAGCCACTCGGCCGGACGGCGGAGTCCGCCTTCGCGCACGAAGCTCGCGAAGCGGGTGAGCTCTCGCGAGAGCAGGGCGACGAGGCGTCGACCGACATCGAGCAGGGACAGGCTGGCGGCCAGGCGCGCCCGTAGGGGACCAGGCAGCGCCACGCCGCGCTCCCGCAAGGCCCTGGGCCCCAGGGGCAGCGAGGCCAGCCCCCGAAGATCCGCACCTGCAAGCCCGGTCTGCGTGAGATCGCACCCGGCCAGGTTCACGAGGTCGAGCTTGGCCCCGGCGAGTTCCACCCCAGAGAGGTCCTCCCCCGCCAGCTGCGCTCCGGACAGCACGGCAGAGGCGAGGTCGGCCCCCCTCCACAGGCAGGCGGAGAATCGCGTGTTGATGGCCCTCAGCCCCCGGCCCCCGACATCCTCCAGCACCACCGCTTCGAGGCGCGCGTCATCGAGCCGGCACAGCTCCATGGACGCCCCCCGGAGATCGACGTTCGTGAGCCGGGCTCCGACCAGGCTGGCCTGGCTCAGGTCGGCGCCGCGTAGCATCGTCCCGGTGAGTTCGACGCCGTCCAGCAGGGCCCCGCGCAGGTCGCTCCCGGACAGGTCCACGCCAGCGAGTGGAAGGCCGCGGAGATCAGCTCCCGCGAGCGCACCGCCAGGGACGAGGTCACTCGCCGGGACCGCGACCCGGCCGGCGGAGGCGAAGGGATCCAGGAGCGCTTCGATGCGCAGCCGGCCCCGCTCACTTTCTCGAGCGAGGGCGCCCTCGGTGAGTCCCTGGAGCCGCCCGAGCGTCCTCCGCGGCCCCCCCTCGCGGATCCAGCGGGGCAGCGCCACGATGCCGCGCGAGAGCCGTGCCTCGATCCCCGCACGAGCCTCCGAGGCCACCGACCGAGTCGGCTGCTCGCCGCCGCTGATGAGCTTGGCGAAGACGGCCTCGGTGAACCCGATGGCGCCCGCGAGGTCCTCTGGAGAGGCGACGAGGCCATCGAACACGGCGCCGGTCAGGTCCGCCCGGTCCAGGCGGGCCCCCCGCACGTCCAGTCCGCCCAGGATGCACGCGCGCAGGTCGGCCTCGGCGAGGTTCGCGAAGATCAGGGAGGTGTCCCGGAACTCGGCACCCCGGAAGCGCGCGCCGAGGAAGCTGGCGCCCTCTGCCGCCAGCCCCACGAGGACCGCGTTCGCCAGTCGAGCGTCGTCGAAGCTCGCTCGCTCCGCCGAGGCGCGGGAGAGGTCGGCCCGCTCCAGGTTCGCGCGCTCGAAGCGCGCCCCCTCCATGCGTGCGCCGGCGAAGATGGCGTCGCGCAGGTCCATGTCACGCAGGTCAGCGCCTCGGAGGTCCGCGCCAGAGAGGTCGTGACCGGACAGGTCGAAGCCCCGGAGGTCACGAACGCGCAGGTCGGCGCCAGGGAAGATGTCCTCCGGGCTGATGCGGCGCTTTCGCTTCGGCTGGCCGTGCTCCGGTTCCGACACCGGCGCCGCCGCAGGCACGATGGCCTCCGGGACAGGCGGCGCGATCTCCGGCTCCTCGACCCGCTCGGGGATGAGCTGGCGGACGCGCTCGAGGGCGCCCGTGGCGAGCCGGGTCGGCCCGCCGCCCGCGACCCAGGTCGCGATCACACCTGGTGCGCGTGCGAGGAGGGAGGGCCTGAGACCACCCGCGCGCAAGGCAGCGCGCTGGTCCTCCTGGAGCGCCGTCCTGCTCAGCCGCAGCCGGGCTGCACGGGCACCCTCGAAGCTGGCACCCTCCACGCGCACGCCCGCGAACACCGCCCGATTGATGTCGGCTCCGCGGAGGTCAGCGCCGTCCAAGGCCGCGCCGTCGAGTCGGGCCTTCGCAAGGCGGGCGCCGAGCAGGCTCGCTCCGCTGAGCACGGCCCGTTCCATGGTGGCGAAGGAGAGGTCGGCTTCGTCGAGCACGGCGCCGGCGAGATCCGCCTCGTCCAGAGCCGCGCCGCGCGCGAGGAGTCGCCGCATCGAGGCACCCCGACCGGAGCAGCCCTCGAGGCGCGCGGCGTCGGCCCGAGCCCCGTCGAGCACGGCCTCGGAGAGGTCGGCTTCGGCCAGGAAGGCGGCCGTGAAGTCCGCGCCGGCGAGGTTCGCCCCGAAGAAGCTCGCGCCACCTGCCCGGGCTCGCCGAAGCCGAGCGCCGGAGAGCACGGCACCGCGCAGCGAGCCACCCTCCAGGTCCGCCTCGCTCAGGTCCGCTCCCGCCAGGTTCGCCTCGTCGAGGATGACGTTCCGCAGGTCCGCACCCCTCAGGACGGCGCCCTGGAGATCGCGTCCAGACAGATCCCGTCCACGGAGGTCGATCCCCGACAGCTGAGCCCGAACGAGATCAGCACCGTCGAGTTCTTCCTGGGACGGCCTCCAACTCCACGTGCGGGGGGACGGCAGCATCGCCTCATGATACCCAGCCGACCCTGGCACGCCTCTTGCTCCGTAGGCGGACGTGCAAGCCGCAGGGGCGACCGTTGACCCGGGATCATCCCGGCCCTATCCTGGTCCCCTCTCCGGACGAGCACTCGCAATCGTCCACCTCCATCTTGGAGTCATCGCCGCATGGACAAGATCGTCATCGAAGGCGGAGTCCCGCTGCGCGGAGAGGTCCCGATCGCCGGCGCCAAGAACGCCGCGCTCCCCATCCTCATCGCGACACTCGTAGCCCCCGGCGAGCACCGCTTCACGAACGTCCCGGACCTCGTGGATGTGAGCTCGATGCTCTCGTTGCTCGGCCGCATCGGCTGCCCATCGCTCGGACATCGGGGCGACATCAGGCTCGACACGAGCCGGGTGAGCTTCTGCGAGGCCCCATACGACCTGGTCCGAAAGATGCGAGCGAGCGTGCTCGCCCTGGGGCCGCTCCTGGCGCGCTGTGGAGAAGCTCACGTCTCCCTCCCCGGCGGCTGCGCCATCGGCGTGCGCCCCATCGACCAGCACCTGGTGGGCCTCGAGGCCCTCGGAGCCGAGGTCGAGCTCTCCGGCGGCTACGTGCACGCCCGGGCGCCCAGAGGCCTTCGTGGCGGTCGCGTCGTGCTGGACGTTCCCACCGTCACCGGCACGGAGAACATCCTGATGGCGGCGGTGACCGCGACAGGCGAGTCCGTCATCGAGAACGCCGCGCGCGAGCCGGAGATCAACGACCTCGTCAAGTTCCTCCGGAGCCTGGGGGCGCACATCGAGGGCGACGGCACGAGCACGCTCCGAATCCAGGGCGTCTCCGAGCTGCGGCCAGCCACGGAACCCCACCGCATCCTCCCCGACCGCATCGAAGCCGGCACCTACCTCGTCGCGGGCGCGATCACGGGGGGCGACGTCACAGTCACCCGCGTCGATCCGCGCGACCTCGAGCCGGTCGTAGAGAAGCTGCGGGCTGCCGGCTGCGAGGTAGAGGTCGGAACGGACAGGGTCCGGGTTCGCCGGAACGACCCGATCCGACCTGTCGACATCACCACCCGTCCGCACCCCGGCTTCCCGACCGACATGCAGGCCCAGCTGATGGCGCTCACGACCCTCGCCGCAGGCCGAAGTGTGGTCACCGAGACCATCTTCGAGAACCGCTTCATGCACGTCCCGGAGCTGACGCGGCTGGGCGCGGACATCGCTGTCGAGGGCAACCGCGCCGTGGTCACCGGCGTCGAGCACCTCTCCGGCGCCACGGTGATGGCGACAGATCTGCGCGCTTCCGCCTCATTGGTCCTCGCGGGTCTCGCGGCGCGCGGGCGCACAGAGGTGCTCCGGCTGTACCACCTCGACCGGGGCTACGAGGCCCTCGTCGAGAAGCTGCTGGCCATCGGAGCAAGAGTCGAGCGCGTTCCGGACGACCTCAGGGAGCGAATGGCGCCCAGACTCGACGCAAAGGGCGTGGCGTAGACAGGGACGGTGGTTAGGCCGTTGTCATGACGGTTCCGCGCGAGACGATCGACGCCATTCGTGCGAACACGGACATCGTCCTCGTCGTCGAGCGCTTCGTCACCCTGAAGCGCTCCGGCAGCTCGATGAAGGGACTCTGCCCCTTTCACCAGGAGAAGACGCCGAGCTTCCACGTCATCCCGCACAAGAACATCTTCCACTGCTTCGGGTGTGGAGCCGGTGGCGATGTCTTCAAGTTCCTGATGCAGCTGCAGGGGCTGTCCTTCATAGAGGCCATCAAGGAGCTCGCGGGCCCCGCCGGAGTCGTCATCGAGGAGCGCGAGCTGTCACAGGAAGACAGACAGCGCCTCGCTCGTCGGGCGTCGGTTCGTGGGGCCTCCGACGTCGCCAGCGGCTACTTCCACGCCTGCCTGATGACCCGCCCGGAGGGTCGCGCCGCCAGGGACTACCTGGAAGGGCGAGGCATCGACCGGGACACGGCGGTTCGTTTCCGGCTCGGCTACGCACCGCCAGGCTGGACGAACCTGCTCGATCACCTGCACGGGCACGGCATCGATCCCCAGCTCGCCGTTCGAGCGGGCCTCGCTCGGGTCAACGAGAAACGGGGCTCACACTACGACCTCTTCCGCGATCGGCTCATGATCCCGATCCTGGACGAACGGGAGAGACCCATCGCCTTCGGGGGCCGCCTGATGGAGGGCGACGGGCCCAAGTACATCAACTCTCCAGAGACGGACATCTACGACAAGTCGAGAACGCTGTACGGCCTCTGCGGAGCCCGGGCCGCAATCCAACGCTCCGACCGGGCCATTGTCGTGGAGGGTTACTTCGACGTGATCACGCTGGCACAGGCTGGCTTCGAGGAGACCATCGCCACCTGCGGCACGGCCTTGACGCTGGAACATTGCAAGCGGATCCGTCGCCTCACCGACAAGGTCCTGGTCCTCTTCGATCAAGACGCCGCCGGGACCAGGGCGGCGGACCGCAGCCTTCCGCTGTTCCTCGAGGCGGGCATGGACGCGCGACGGCTGGCGCTGCCGGGGGCCAAGGACCCGGACGAGTACGTCCAGCGAGAGGGCGCCGAGGCCTTCGAGGGCCGCGTGTCGGCGGGCATTCCGCTCTTGGAGGACTTCCTTCACCGCAGGGTGAAGGAGCACGGACCCGGCGACCGGCGGGCTGTTCGAGAGGCGCTGACGATGCTCCGCCGCGTCGTGCCAGAGGGCCGGAGCCTCGCCGTCAACCGCGCAGCGGGGATCCTCGGCGTGGACGAGGCCAGCCTGCGCCGGGCCCTCACGAACAGCCGTGACGAGGCGGTGCTGGCGGGCGACGACCGCAGCGGCCGCTGGGTCGGGAACATCGAACTCAACCACCTCTTGTGGCTGCTCGTCCACTTCCCCGCAGAGGTAAAGGTAGTGCTCGAAGACGCCGATCCCGAGCTGGTGAGCGACCGCGCCGACGTCCGCCGAACCGCAGCACGCTTGATGCTCGGCGAGGACCTGCCCGCGGTCCTCGAGGGGCTCGATCCGGACGTGCAGCGTGTCCTCCAGGCCGCCGCCGCCCGAGAGGGGCTCTACGAGCAACAGCAGGCCGCCGATGTGTGCCGACAAGTGCTCGCCAGGTTCGAGCTTCGCGGCATTGATCGACGTCTAAGTGACCTACGTCGGGAACTTTCTGCTTGCGAGGCCTCTCAAGACGGGCAAAGTATTCGTGAACTGGTTTCGAGGCGAGCTGAGCTCTGCGAGCGCCAACGTCAGCTGAAGACTCTGATCGGACCGCTCCGATGAACGGCTCGCGACTGACCTCCCCAATGTCCTGGGACCCACCACCCTGCGAGGACGCTTGATGCTGAAGGACAAGGAACGGAAGGAGATCCAGGCGCTCATCAACATGGGCAAGCAGAGGGGCTACGTCACCTACGAGGAGATGAACAACTCCTTGCCGACACACCTCATCGGCTCCAACCAGATCGACGACCTGATGATCATGTTCTCGAACCTGGACATCGAGGTGGTCAACGCCGTCCGAAACCGGGCCTCGGGCGCCCGACGCGGCTTCCCCAACGACAAGGCGGATCCGACGCCAGCGGGTCGCTCGACCGACCCGGTCCGGATGTACCTCCGCAAGATGGGACGCGTCTCGCTCTTGTCCCGCGAGGGTGAGATCGAGATCGCAAAGCGGATCGAGGATGGAGAGGTCGCTGCCCGGCGCCTGATCCTGACGAGCCCCGTCGCCGTCTCGGGCATCCAGGAGCTCATCGATCGAGCGGTCGAGAAGGCCGACAAGGCTGCCCGCAACGGCAAGCGTCCCAAGAACGGCCACAACCCCCGCGTCGAGCAGCTCCAGTCGGTCCAGCACCTCACTCGAATCCTCATCCGGCGGAAGAAAGAGGTCCAGCACGACCTGCGCAGGGCCAAGTCCCAGCGGCGCCGCGAGCTGCACGCTGATCGCTTGTGGCACACCGAGGAGGCGCTCTGCCAGCTCCTCGAGTCTATCGAGATGGACAAGATGTGGCTGGCGCGCTGGTCCAGGACCATCCACGAAGCCTGGGACCAGATCAGCCGCTTCGAGAACGAGATCGGCAAGGTCGCCCGAGAGGCCGGCGTGCCGGTCCGGGACCTCCGTCGCTACATCCGCAAGGTGCGTCGCACTCCGGACAAGGGCGGGAACGAGGTCGTCGAGCAGACGGGCATCCCCGAAGAGCGCTGGCGTGAGTTCGACTCCCGCGTGCGGCGGGAGCTCCGGAAGATCCGCAAGGTCGAGATGGTCATCGACACCGACCGGGCCGAGCTCCGCACCCTCGCCAAGGAACTCGTCACGGCCGAGCGCCAGGCCGAGCAAGCCAAGTGCGAGCTCGTCGAAGCGAACCTGCGCCTCGTGGTCTCCATCGCCAAGAAGTACACGAACCGCGGCCTGCAGTTCCTCGATCTCATCCAGGAAGGCAACATCGGCCTGATGAAGGCTGTCGAGAAGTTCGAGTACCGCCGCGGCTACAAGTTCTCGACCTACGCGACCTGGTGGATTCGCCAGGCCATCACCCGCGCCATCGCGGACCAGGCCCGCACGATTCGCATCCCGGTCCACATGATCGAGACGATCAACAAGCTGGTCCGGACGAGCCGCTACCTCACGCAGGAGTTGGGCCGCGAGCCCACGCCCGAGGAGATCGCGGACAAGATGGAGATGCAGGTGGACAAGGTCCGCCGCATCCTGAAGATCGCGAAGGAGCCCATCTCGTTGGAGACCCCGATCGGTGAAGAGGACGACTCTCACCTCGGCGACTTCATCGAGGACAAGAACATCCCGAACCCCAGCGACTCGCTGATCAACCACAACCTCGCCGAGCAGACGCGAAAGGTCCTCGCCACGCTGACGCCGCGTGAGGAGCGAGTCCTGCGCATGCGGTTCGGCATCGGCGAGCGCTCCGACCACACCCTGGAGGAGGTCGGACAGGACTTCGAGGTCACGCGCGAGCGCATCCGCCAGATCGAGGCGAAGGCGCTGCGCAAGCTGCGGCACCCCTCGCGGAGCAAGCGGTTGAGGTCCTTCATAGAGGGCTGATCGCCGGCGCCCTATCGGGCCCATAGCTCAATTGGTCAGAGCATCCGGCTCATACCCGGCTGGTTCCAGGTTCGAGTCCTGGTGGGCCCAACCTCATAGAGTCTTCCCATGCATCCTGATGTCGCGAAGGTCTGGTCGCTCTGGGACAAGGAGCAGGCACGAGACGGCCTGTTGTCGGAATGGAGAGCGCTGCACCAGGCGACCAAGACGCTCCAGGCGGAGCTCACGGCTGCAGAACACAAGACCGCCTCCAGCGCGGAGGCTCGCGAGGGACTCCAGGCCGAGGAGCGCCGCCTCAATCGCAAGCTGGAGAGCTACCAGACCCGCGCCGGGCGAGCGAAGAAGAGCATCGAGATCGGCATGGCCAGCGACTACCGGGCGGCCATGATGCAGGCTGAGCAGTGCTCCCTGATCGCGGACGAGGTCGAGACCGAGCTGTTGGAGCTGATGGAGCGCATCGACGAGGCCCAGACGACCGAGGAGCGGGCGAAGGCCGCCCAGGCCCACCTGGTTCACCGCCTGGAGTCAGCGACCTCGAAGCACGACACCCGTCTGCCGATCCTGAAGCCGGAGTTCGAGGAAGCCACGGAGCGTCGAGACGCAGCCCGCGAGGGCATCTGGCGAGACCTGCTCTCCCGCTACGACATGCTCCGCACCAAGAAGGTGTCTGTCTTCGCCAAGGTCAAGGACCAGACCTGTGGTGGCTGCCACTGCTCGATGGACGGGTTGAGGTACTCGGCCCTGCAGCGGGACACAGAGGTCGTGTACTGCCGGCACTGCGGACGCTTCTTGAGAATGGCAGAAGAGTAGAAACAGGGGTCGGAGTGGGCCTCTAAGCCGGGTCTTGTTCCCCGCGTCGGTCTCCCTTCGCGGGGCGGTGTCCATTCGTCTAGGGCCGCCGTCACCGACGGCCTCGAGCAGTCCACCTGGGAGACATGGGGCGGGCAACCCACTGCTCCTCGTTCGACCTTGCTCCAGCTGGGGTTTACCTGGCCGACCCTGTCACCAGGGTCGCCGGTGGGCTCTTACTCCACCGTTTCGACCTTGCCCGGAGTGACCTCCGCCGGGCCTCGTCGACGCTCGACCTCGCTTGCGCGGGGATGGCCTCGACCGGTGTCCGGAGCCTCAGCTGGCGGTCTGCTTTCTGTTGCACTTGCCTTCGCGTCACCGCGACCGGGCGTTACCCGGCAACCTGCCCTGTGGAGCCCGGACTTTCCTCCCGTGGGCGAACCCACCGGCGGACACCCGGCCCACTCCGACCGGGCTCTACCTAATCACTCCCGGCGAATTAAGCCTCCGTTGCCGGCACGAGGACCGCTGGATGGACATCAAGAAGGCCATCGGGCCGCACCGCAGGGACTGACATGGCGAAGAAGAGGAAGATCGACAAGGCAGGCGTCGCCAGGCTGGTCGAGGGCGGGCAGACAGCCGTGACGGCAGCGATCGAGGCCGGCGATGTCGCCCTCGCTCTCGAGGCAGCCGTCCAACTGGAGCTCGTCGGGCTGCTCCAGGGTCTGGAGGGGGGGCCACATCGGAAGCTCGCGCGCAAGGCGCTGCACCGCCTGAAGAGCAAGGGTGTGGCGGTCGAGACGCCCACCCGGACCCGCACGGCCTTCACGCTGGGCTCCGATGCCGCGCGAGTGCCGCCCACCTCCTTCGTCGGGCCGCCCTCACCAGAGGGCTACAGCGAGTTCTTCCTGGCCTACACCGACGAGGACGGCACCTGCCTGTTGATGGGCCACTTCGGCGGCCAGGAGGGTCTCCGGGGCCTCAGCCACGGCCACCTGTCCCGCGGCCAGCTGCGGAGCCTCAAGAAAGACCTCGCCGCCAACGGCCCCGGCCTCGTGGAGCTGCCCTTCTCAGAGGCCGTCGGTCACATGCTGCCAGCCCTCGAGGTCGCGAAGGCCCTCACCGGTCGCTACCCCCACGAGTGGGACCACTTCGCCACCCACATCCCGGAGGGCGTGATGAACTCGGCGCGCCTGCTCGATCCGCTCCGCGGCCTCGAGCGGGACGACGATGACCTCACGGGCACCAGCGTTCTCGGCACCCACCCCTGGTTCCAGCTCTGGCCGGTGGCGCCAGCTGCCATCGAGGAGGTCATCACGAAGATCTCCAACAAGCTCGACGACGACAGCCCCCCGAACATGGCGGAGGAGCTCTCCGCTGCTGCCGGAGGTGCCCTCGAAGGTGTCCGACCCGAGTGGATCCGGCGCGCCCGCCTGGCCGCGAGCGCCGCCCGGGCCGCTGGGGACGTGGACCTTGCCCAGACCGCAGCCGTCCTGGTCAAGGCGCTGGAGACCGGCCGTGCGGCGAGCGACATCCCGCTGGTGGAGCGCACCCTGCAGGTGCAGATCGGCTGGATGGCCCAGCAGGCGATGTCGGAGACGCCCGGCGACTGATCAGAACAGCGAAGGCACCCCGAACATCACGAGCAGCGCCTTCGGGATCCCCGCGAGGCCCTCGCCCGCGACCAGGCCAGAGGCCACGGCGAAGGACAGCGCGGTGGCCTGCTTCTTGTTCACCTTGCCCCAGACCACCAGGATCATCGAGCCGATGAACATCGCCACCGCGTAGTAGGCGGGCACGATGAAGGCGATGCCGATCGCCAGCGTGGAGGGCACGTAGGGCTTGACGCCGGCTGGGGCGAGCTTGCGGATGACCGGGACGATGATGCCCAGGAGGAAGCCGCCGGCGACGGCGTAGGTCGCCATCGGCGGAAGGGCATCCAGCCCCTGGGCCAGCAGCTCCGCGACGGCTCTCCAGGCGTGGGCTGCAGGAGCCGGGATCTCCTCGCCCCCGATCTCGTAGACATGATCGAAGAGCATGAAGATGGGCACGGCGCAGACGATCCCGAAGGGGATGCCCATCAGCTGCGCCTTGAACTGCTGGCGAGGCGATGCGCCGAGCATGTGCCCGGTCTTCAGATCCTGCATCATGTCGCCGGCCTGGCTGGCGCCGGAGCCCGTGACCGCGGCGGACATGAGGTTCGTGGCGATCATCCCGGGGGCCAGCGCACCAAAGACCAGCTGGGTGACCTTGCCCATGCCGCCGACGGGGTTGATGTCGGTCTCCCCGGTCGAGCGGACCGCGATCATCGCCAGCACCGAGCTGAGGATGATGGCGATGATGCTGAAGAGGATCGGGATCTCGAAGAGGAAGTACGTGGCCCCCACCGTGGCAGAGGCTGCGACCGCCAAGCCACCCATCCACCAGGCGTTCGGGATCTGGTCGGGGTGATCCTCGATCACCTCGTCGGCCGCCACCTTCTTCTTGAAGGTGTTGAGGATCGTCCGCCAGGACAGCGCCAGCGAGGTCAGGGAGTCCGAGACCATGATGGCGACACCCGGCCACAGGATCCAACCGCGCACACCCTCGCCGTACGACATCAGGTCTCCGCCGGTCCACACACCGTCCTCGCCGAGCACGGGACCCGCGGTCCAGCCCTGGGACACGGCGAAGGGGCCCAGGACGGCCCAGCCGAGCACCGCCCCGAGGAAGAGCGAGGTCCCGACTCGAGGCCCCATGAGCATGCCAGCGCCGGTCATCATCGGAGAGACCAGCAGCGAGAAGGACCACACGGAGATGATCGAGAGTCCCACGAGCTCGAAGACCGGAGGGTGCTCCATCACCGGGATGAAGTGGGTCCCGATGGTGAACACGAAGGCCCCACCGCCGAGCCACAACAGCGCCCGCGCCTTGACCAGGGCGTCGCTGCCGGAGGCGAACATGGCCATGATCGTCTGGGCGGTCGCCGTGCCCGTCGGGAAGCGCAGCTTCTCGACCAGCACCATCTGCCTGCGCAGCGGGACCGCGAAGAACACCCCCAGGTAGGCGACGGAGAAGGACCACAGGGTGAGCTCCGCCCAGCTGAACTCGTAGCCGAGCATGCGCATGGCCGGAATCGCCGCGAGCAGCCCGGCTGCAGAGGTCATCGTGCCCGCCGCGGAGCCCGCGGTCTGGGTGATGTTGGCCTCGAGCACGGTGTACTTCGTCTTCAGGAGGCCAGCGGAGCCCAGCGTGGCGAAAATGGCGAAGCCCAGGATCGCGGCGATGAGCGAGCCACCGAAGGACCAGCCGATGCGGAGACCCAGGTAGATGTTCATCGCAGAGACGACGCTGCCGAGCAGGATGCCGGCGATCACCGCCCGCGGTGTCAGCCCGACCTCGCCAGCCTCCGGTGTGTAGATGCGGCCCGACGCCGGATCGCCTTTCTGCTGCAGGTCCATGCGGCCTCCGAGCCAAGGCGTCTAACATGCTGTCGGAGGACAAGATGACCGCCCTGATCCTGGTCGCTTGCACCAACGACAACCCGGACAGCGGGCTCGATACACAGCTCGAGGCCGACGCCGACACCGACGCCGACACCGACACCGACGCCGACGCCGACGCCGACGCCGACACCGACACCGACACCGACACCGACACCCAGGGGGACTGCCCCAACTACACGGGAGAAACCTACATCGGCTTCGACGACTCGCTGTGTGACACGCCTGACGTCGCCGCTGGCACCGTGGCAATTGGCTACAACTGCGACACCGCCGACTGGTGGTACGACGTCTACACGGTCGGTTGGACGGGCGGCGGGCAGCTCGCCATCTACCAGGTCGACGTGTCGAACCCCTGGGACGAGATCCACGACGTCCGGAGCTACGAGTTCGCCGATGGCGGCCACTGGGACAACCTCTACCTCCAGCTCGCGCAGGTGGACCAACCCGGGGACGTGGTCAGCGGCAGCACCACGCTCTACGAGTGCAGCAGCTCCCGGGAGGCGAGCATGACCTGGCACCTCGTGGTCTATGAGACCGATGGAACGACCGACGCCGACTGCGCGGTCTGGGGCGACGATCCGGGGGCCCTCGGGACCGGCTGCACCGACTGGAGCTAAGGTCGGGCCCCGGGCGTTCCGATGAGATGAGCGTGACATACGTGCCCATCGACATCGTGGTCCACCGCCGAGACGCCCACGCCCTTCGGCCCCCCCACGCCGTGCTCCCCGACATCGTCGTGGGAGAGCTCCAGCGCCGCTATGGACCGAAGCTGGTCGTGATGCGCGGGCGAGGCAGCGTCACGGCGGTCTTCGCCCACCGGGTCCGCATCGAGGTCTCCTCCAGCGAGGTCGTGTGCCACTACTACTACGGCTCCTCCCCGAAGAGCCGTGACCTGGACCTCGAGACGGTCCGCGGCGCCCTCGCCGCCTGCTGCCTCAGGACCCCCGTCCGCAGAGCGGCGTAGCTCAGTAGAGGAACTCCTGGCGCCCGGTCGCCAGCTCCACACCCCGAATCGCGTGGGCCGAGTCACCGACCAGGTCCAGGTAGAGCTGGTGGTTCTCCGTGTCGATCTGCTCGAGGTTGTCGAAGGCTCCCAGCGCCTTGAGCTCCTTGGTGGTCGAGATGAGCACGTCGATGGCCGTGCTCAGTGTCTGCTGCTCGATCGCGTTGGGCTCGTAGAGGCCGGCCGCCATCAGCTTGTGCACGCTCTCGAGCCAGTGGCCCGTGAACTTCAGCTGCTGGGACATGAGCACCAGGCGGTGCTCCGGGTGCTCCTGCATCGCCTTGTCGTAGATGCCGATCTCGACCGGGAAGCGGTAGAACGACAGCTGGCCCTGCACCCGCATCTTCTCCCGCTCGTCGGTCCCACCGAAGCCCCCGGCGACCACGGCGATGGAGCCCTGGAGCAGGTGGGCTCCGCCGCAGGTGTAGGCGAGCACCCCCTGCCTGCGCTTCTCGAAGTCCTCGCCCGCCATCATCGAGCGGATCATGAAGTCGGACTCCTTGGTCAGCACGTGCACCATGAGCTTGGCGAGGTCGTCCATCGTCATCTCGGTGCCGGTGAACGACTTCCAGCGAAGATCCGGCGGAGCCCACAGCGCGAGGGCCTGAACGCCCCAGGGCATGTCGTTGGGGGAGTCGTAGGAGGAGTCGCCCGTGCTCTTGTCGAGGTAGGTGGTCGCCAGCGAGTGGCGCCAGGTGTCGGCGACCTCGAACTCCTCGCCGCTGACGTGTACGACGGTGTGGGGATCGACGCCGACCTCTGTGATGGCCTTGAGCACCAGGTCGGTGTGAGGCTCGATCTCGACCCCGGCGTCGTTCTTGCGAGGGAAGGCGACGAGCTTGTCATCACCTATCTGCTGTACCTCGGCGTAGTTCTCGTAGAGGAATGGGACCGCCGGCTCGCCGTCGACCGTGAAGGCCTCTCCCCGAGCGAGCACACCGTGCGCGATCGCCCAGGGATTGCCTGGGTCGCTGGCGTGCTCGTCGACGACCTTGGTCAACACCGACACCGCCTGCTCCAGATCCGGTCCGGAGACCGTCACGAAGGGGGTACGCGCCCGCTGGCTGGGGGTCCGGGGCTGCTGGGCGTCTGCTCCAGCCTCTGGCTCCGGGAAGCCCACGGGCTCAGCCTCGTCCTTGTCCCACCACTTGATCACCAGGATGATGGCGAGGCCCACCGCGGCGAGTACAGCGACCCTCCCGCCGCGCATGTTCAAAGCGCACCCTCCAGCGCCGCCTGCTCGGCCAGCTCCTTCTCCAACTCCTCGGCGTCGATCTTGGCCTGGAGCGCGTCGAGCCGGATGATGCGATCGCGGTCCACGCAGTAGAGGATGTCCTCTGCCACGGCGATGCGCGGCTGGATGAGGGACACCTCGGAGAACCTCACCGAGTACTCGACCTTGCGGTGGTTCTTCATCTTGTGGACCCAGCCCTGGTCGGTGACGACCCAGAGCTGGCCGTTTTCGTCGATGGTGATGTCCATGTCCTCGAAGCCCAGGCCGAGCACGTCCTGGTCCCAGATCGTGCCGTGCCGGTAGCCGTCGAGGTCGTAGAGAACGACCTCGCGCCCATAGACGAAGTACAGCTTGTTGTTCTTGCCGACCTCCAGCGCGTTTGGCGTGCCGTCCTCGAGCTCCCAGCGGCCGAGTTCCTCGGCCTGGAGTGAGAAGGCGATGAGCTCGTCGCCGAGCACGACGTAGAGGGCCTGCTTCCGCGGGACCCAGCCGAGGTAGGCCTCTCCTCCCACGCCGTCATCGAGCTGGCTGTTGTTGTTGATGGGCCAGCCGATGAGCGCCCTGCCCTCTTCGTCGTAGAGCTGGACGCGCTTGGTGGCGTCGAGGACCGCGAACCCGGTGCCCTCTCCCATGGGGATCAGCTCGACGTCCAGCGGTGTCTCGAACTGGTTGTTCTTCGTGCCCGGCTTGGCGCCGCTCACGTACCAGGGGCGCCCGACGTCGAACCAGACGTTCGCGATGTCGGCCTCTGCTCCGCCCCACTGCTTGTCGGCCCGACCCTCGTAGGTGAAGCGCTGGACCCGGTTGTTGCCGATGTCCGCCACGTAGAGGTCACCGTCTGGATCGATCTCGATGGGGACGGGCTCGCCGAAGCTCTGGATCTGGCCGAGGGTCCAGCCCGTCTCGCTCCAGTAGGGCACGTTCAGGGAGGGGCCGCCGATGAGCTGCTGGTAGGCGTAGAAGATCTCGACCAGCTCGGCGAGCTCGTCGCGCTGGGCGCCCCAGCTGCGAAGCTGGGCCATCTCCAAGGCCGGAATGCTGTTGGCGTCCTTGAGCTTGGCGAGGGCGTCGATGGCGGTCTCGTCAGGCCGGATGGCCGCCGCCCGGTAGCCCACGTCGACCAGGGCGACCGCGCGCTCCCTGAGGAAGGTCGCCCCGTCGCCCGCCTGGTCCATGATCCACTCGAGCTTGGCCTGGTCGCCGAACTCGGCCTCCGTGATCTCGATGAAGGTGGCGCGGACCTCTTCGTCGTGGGCGGTCCAGGCCGCGTCCGCCGCCTCGGAGTCCATCCACTTCAAGAGCGGCGCGAGCTTCTCGCGCGAGCTGTGGAAGTCGACGCCGACCTCTGCGATGAAGCAGTCCGAGAAGACGAAGCCCTCGTAGACCTCGACCACCTCCAGCCGGATCTTGCGGGCCTCGACGGGCTCCTCCAGCTGGAGGTCGAAGCGCTGGATGCGATCGAGCATCACGACCTCGTGCTCTTGACCGCCGACGCTGACCATCACCTTCTTGGGGCGGCTGTATTCGCGGTAGGACTTCTTGCCCTCGGCCAGGTTGCCCGGCCAGATGCTGATCTCGCTGACAGTGGTCGTGCGGCCCAGGTCGATCTCGAGCCACGAGCCCTCGCCATAGCCGTCCTCGGCCTCGCCCCATCCGGACTTCAGGAGCCCGTCGACGGCCTGGTCCGCCGTGTGGCGGAGCGCCTTGTCCTCTGGATCGACGAGGTAGGAGCTGGCCTTGACCCGTCCCGAGACGGCCGCGTCGGCGGGCAGCGACAGAGCGAGCAGAAGACTGATCATGCGGACCCTCCGGGTCGTTTCCCGACAAAACCCTTAGCCCGCCGCGATCCGTCCGAAGTCAGGACTCTGCGATGTTCTCGCCCAGCGGCAGGGCCTGCTGACGGGGAAAGGGCTCGGCCGACCAGTGGAGGCGGCAGCGGGCTTCGTAGGCGTCCGTCGCGCCGACCAGCACGCGGGAGCCGGCCTCGACCAGGCGCTGGCTGCGGTCGGCGGGGTTGCCGCAGACCGTGCAGATCGCGAGGTTCTTGGTGATGTACTCGGCCAACGCAAGGAGCTGGGGGATCGGTTCGAAGGGCTGGCCTCGGTAGTCCTGGTCGAGACCCGCGACGATGACTCGCCTCCCCTCGTTGGCCAGGGACTCGCAGACCTCGACCAGCTCGTTGCCCAGGAACTGGGCCTCGTCGATGCCGACGACCTGGGCGTCCTGAACGAGCCCCAGGATCTGGGTGGCCTTGGTGATCTGCAGCGAGCGCAGGTGCATGCCCGAGTGGCTGCCCACGCTGTCGGCGCTGTAGCGGTCGTCGATGCCCGGCTTGAAGACCACGACCCGCTGGCGTGCGTACATGGCCCGACGGATCCGACGGATGAGCTCCTCCGTCTTGCCAGAGAACATGCACCCGGTGACGACCTCGATCCAACCGAGCTTGCCCGTGACGAAGTGCGGCTGCATCAGTCCTGCCCTATCCAGACCAGCGGGCGCCCCTTCGGACCCGTGCGCTGGAGCACCGGCTGGCCATCATCACGCCGCACCTCGGCGAGGACCGAAAACGGCAGCTCGCCCTCCCGAAGGGGTGCGTCCGCGTAGGGGTTCGACCAGCCGCGTCCCCCCACCGCGAGCGCCTCCTTGTCGTCCCGATCGACCTGCACCACGCCACAGACGCTGCTGTAGAGCGGGTCCTTGAACAGACATGGCTCCGGCTCGTGCGAGAGCGCCGCCTCCCAGCCATGCTCCGGCGAGCTGCTCACCCAGGAGGGCTTGCCGTAGAGGAAGTCGCGCAGGGTGCCGCTGGGGATGTGCCACGGGCGGTCCGAGACCATCGTGACCAGCACGGGTTCGGTGCCGTGGGGCCCCATCCGGTAGCGGTCGAGGTCCTGGACGATGCGCCGCTCGACGGTGGCCATGACGCGGCCCGCGATGAAGGGGCCGACGGTCATCAGGACCGGCGCGCCGGAAGGTGAGACCCTCTCCGGCTCGTCCTTCGACCCCACGAGCCCGAACTCCAGCGCCACCGCCTCGTCCTCGTATGCGGCGTAGCGGCTGTCCCAGCGCCCGGCCTCGACCTCTCGCAGCCAGAGTTCGACCGCCTGGCGGACCGGCTCGGGGTCGAACTCGGGAGGCAGCCAGCGACGCACGAAGACGGCGAAGCGCAGACGGCTGAACACCCGGTCGAGGGCAGCCCGCAGCTTGGCGACAGGCCGCGAGTCGACGTCCGGCCGTCCGGGATGGAGGAACGAGACGACGAGCAGGTTGCAGGGAGCTGCGTCGGGACGCTGCAGCTGGAGAGGGTCACCTCCCCCCACGGCGCCGAGGATCTCCCAGCCAGCGTCGGCGAGGACAGCGCAAGAGGCCAGCTCGGCGAAGCCCTGGAAGAAGCGGCGGTTCTCCAGGCTGCGGAGCCGATCGCCGAGGCGCTCTCGGACCGAAAACGGCATGCGGCCCAGCGCCGCGTCCAGGGCATCGCGCAGGGGCCCGGAGTCATCAGCGCAGACCTGCTTGAGGAAGGTGTGCGAGCCGCCTTTCAGCGTCTGCATCTCCTCGACGAGGGCGTTGGTGAACACGGCCATGGCCGGCGCCATTAACTCAAAACGTCATCGGATCCGAAGGATTCGCGTCTTCCCCGTAGTCCTCTGGGCGCTGGATCTCCGCCCGGTCGAGATCGAGGCGAAGCGCGACCCAGTGCGTGCCCACGCGGCCAGGGGTGGCCTGGGCCATCGCCGGGCCCTCGGCGGACCAGAACTGCACGACCGGACGGCTGTTGCCGAGGTCCTCGTTGCCCACGACGGCCATGCCCCCGGAGTCGAAGACGACCGCCCGGTACACACCGGAGACCCGCCTCTCGTAGATCCAGCCGACCTCGAGTCGGGGGTCCTCGACGATGAGCGCCGCGACCGGCTCGCCGCGGTCGGGATGAGCCTGGCGGTCGCTGTAGACGTCGAAGGGCTGACCCGTGCCGTCGGTGCCAGCCCGAGGCCCCGTCGTGTGGAGGTCCAACTCCAGCGTGCCGTCATGGGACAGGGCCATCACGAGCTCTTCCTCGGCCAGCGGCGGGACGACGACTCCCAGGGCCAGCGAAGCCGTGGAGGCCGGGAAGACCGCGTCCTCGACCCCCTCCTCGTCCCTGACATAAGCGGTGTAGACGCCGGCCGGGACCTCTGCGCTGAAGCTGCCTTCGTGGTCGGAGGCTGCGAGGGCGACCACGTTGCCATCCGCTGGCGCGTTCCATCCGGAGACCAGCGCGATCGAGACCTGGCCGGCGGGCTCGCCCGTAGAACCATCGACGAGCTGACCGCTGAGCGTCGCGTCCTCTGGGGTGGCCACCGTGACGGCTGGCATCCAGACCGGGGCGGGTTCCATGCGCTGGCCGCTGCCGACGAAGAGCTCTGATGGCGTGGGCTGCTCGAAGACCTCCAGCGTGCTCCACGTGGTGCTGACTGCGTCCCCGTCCCAGGCGACGACCACGAGCGGGACCTGCTGGTCCTCCTCCACGATGATGGGAAGGCTCCAGTAGCCCTCTGAGTCTGCATCGACCTCGCCGACGAGGGCCCCCTCCGCAGAGACGGCGACCGCCGCCGCGACGCCCGTGCCGTCGAGGTCGACCACCCGCCCCTGGGCGGTGATCAGCCAGCCCTCTGTCGCTGGAGCGCAGGCCAGCGCTAAGAGCGCCGCCGCCACGCCAACAACAACGCAAAGAGCCAGGCACCACCAGCGCCGGTCGCCGACGTGCAGCCACACCAGGGGTCCGGGAGCGCTCTCGTCCGGACCGCCCCGTGGCCGTAGGTGTTGTCCAGGCCGGCCTCGCCGAGGTCCTCTGCCTGGTTGGTCAGCACCCGCTTGATCTCCCCGGGCGAGCCGTAGGTGCGCTCGCGGATCAAGGCCGCCACACCGGCGACATGGGGCGCGGAGGCGGAGGTCCCGTCGAAGGCCCCGCCATAGGTCGAGGTCGACACACCGCTGGGCGCCACGAGATCCGGCTTGGTGCGCCCATCGTCCGTGGGGCCCTGAGACGAGAAGCTGGCGACCTCGAGGGTGTCGAACTCGTAGGCGCCGACGGTGATGGCGCTCGGGCTGTCGGCCGGCAGTGTCAGCGTCGAGGCCACCGACTCCCAGCTCGAGTCAGCGAGGAAGTAGGGCGCGTAGAGGTAGGCGGTGAGCCCCTCTGGGTTGCCGGACGCGACCACGACGTAGGCCCAGATCACGGAGCCGCCGACATCGCAGGCGGCGTACTCGTAGGGGCGGTCGTCGCCGTCCTGGGGCTCCTCGCTGTAGCCGCAGAGCTCCAGGTTCTCGTCATAGAGGTACAGATCGAGGTCGATCGATGCTGCGTCCGGAGCCTCAGACCATCGCAGCGAGACCGGCACCTCGCCCATGACGTTGTTCATCGGCACGCCCAGCTCGCCGTCGATCGTGACGAAGCCGTCGCCGTCGGCGGGGCCCACCTCGCCGATGAAGTAGCGGCCCACCTCGTTGCCCGAGGCCGCGACCCAGGTCACCCCCTCGTCGACGACGAGCTCGACGGTCTGGGTGTAGGGCGAGGTTCCGTCGGCGTGCCAGACGTTGTCGAAGCCGATCGAGGCGTTCAGGACCTCGACGCCGTCGGCCACGATCTGGTCGCAGCGCTCGTAGAACTCGACCTCCGTGGCGAACTGGTAGAGGTGCAGATCGGCGTCGGGGGCGATGTCGTGGACGATCTCGGCGACGGCGGTCCCGTGGGTACCGCCAGAGGTGTTCAGGGTGCCGGGGGTGGTCGCGACGCTATCGGGCAGCTCGGTGCCGAGGATCGACTCGTAGCCGCCGAACTCGACATCGAGGACACCGACGAGGACGCCTCCCCCGGTGACTCCGGAGGCGTGCCAGTCGTTCACGAAGATCTCGGCCTTGCCCTCGGTCACGACCGCCTTCGAGGTCGGCAGGTCGGGCTCACGGACCCTCGCGACGCCACCGACCATCGAGAGGTCGACGAGGGCCTCGACCGGGACGCGAAGCTGGAGCAGCTGGCCGTGGCGAGCCTCCAGCTCGATCCCGGGGTGCAGGGCCAGGGCGGCCTCGAGGACATCGTCGGGCCGGGCCCAGACATCGACCACGGCGACGACCGTGGCGAAGTCCGGATCGGGCCGTGGCTCCTGGCGCAGCCGGGCGTGCCGGAAGCGGTCCGCAGGATCGTCGAGGCCCGTCAGCTGGTCGAGTCGCCAGGACAGCGTCTCGGCGGGGCCGACCGAGGTCGCCTGCGAGGTCGCGATGGAAAGCAGGAGCAGCACAGGCGAAGGGTACACTTCGCAGATGCAGATGCGCGTGAAGGCCCCCACCCCGGACGGCTGGTGGCTGGGCTTCCGGCGAATCGACGGGGGCGGGCGCCCCGTCCTGTTGGTGCCCGGCTTCGCGATGAACACCTTCATCCTCGGCTTCCACCCGACCGGGCGCTCGCTGATGGCCTTCCTCGCGGACGCAGGCCACGACGTGTGGGGCGTGAACATGCGCGGTCAGGGCGACAACAAGCGAGGATCCAACTCGCAGATCGGCCTCGCCGAGCGGGCCCTGATCGACCTGCCCGCGGCCCTGCGACACATCCGGCGGGAGACCGGCGCCGACAGCGTCGACGTCATCGGCTGTTCCCTGGGGGGCACGCTGACCTATGCGCTCCTCGCCCACGACCCGAGCGCCCCGGTTCGGCGGGTCGTCGCCATCGGCTCACCGCTGACCTGGCGGGTCTCGACCCCCTGGCACACGGCCTTCGGCCTCATCGGCCCGGTAGCTGGACGGGTCCCGATCTACGGGTCGCGCCTGGCCGCTCGCTCGGTCCTCCCTCTGGTCGCACGCCTGGCCCCGAGGGTGCTGTCGATCTACCTCAACGCCGACCACGTGGACATCTCCCAGGCCGGGCAGCTCGTTCGCACCATCGAGGACCCAGCTCCGCGCATCCGCCGTCAGCTCGCGGCCTGGATCCGCGCCGGGGACCTCGTCGTCGGGGGCGTCAACGTCGTCGAGGGCCTCTCGGCTGTCCAGGGTGACCTCATGGTCGTCACCGGCACCGGGGACGGGATCGCCCCGCGACGGGCCTGCCTCCCGGCGCTGGAGGCCTGGGGCGGACCCGCCCTCCACCTGGACGTCGGGAGTCCGGATGACCGCTGGGCCCACGCCGACCTGTTCATCGCGGACCGTGCTGACGACGAGGTCTTCGCGCCCATCGTCGAGTTCCTGCGTTGAAGCGCAGCTGGTTCGAGCGGGACGCGCTGGAGCTCGCCCCGGATCTGCTCGGCAAGAAGCTCGTCCACGGCCCCGTGACGCTGCGCATCACAGAGGTAGAGGCCTACCGGGGCCCATCGGACAGCGCCGCCCACACGGCGAAGGGCCACACCCCCCGCAACGCCCCGATGTGGGGGCCCGGGGGGCATGCCTACGTCTACCTCTGCTACGGCATCCACCACATGATGAACGTGGTGGGCGGCCAGGGGCACGCCTGCCTCGTGCGCTCTGCAGAGGTCGTCGATGGCCTCGAGGTGGTCCGCCAGCGTCGCGGCGGCAGGAGCGGCCCAGCCCTGTTGACCGGCCCGGGCAAGGTCGGCCAGGCCCTCGGCCTCGACGTCTCCTTGTCCGGTCATGATCTGCTCGCTCCGGGCGGGCTGCGGATCGAGGACGGCCCGGTCACCGAAGACATGCTCCGCGGCCCGCGGGTAGGGATCGACTACGCGGAGCCCGAGCACCGCGACGCTCCATGGCGCCTGGCCCTCGCCGGCACCGCCTGGGTGTCCCATCGCAAGACCCTGGTTAGCTGGGACAGATGCTGATCCTCCTCTTCGCGTGCACCGGCGAGAACATCACCGCCGCCAACCTCGACGACACCAACGACTCCACGGTGGCAAGCCCCGACGACCTCGACGGCGACGGCTACAGCCCCGCGGACGGGGACTGTGATGACGAAAACGCAGAGGTCAACCCTGGCAAGACCGAGATCTGCGACGGCCTCGACAACGACTGCGACGACGAGACGGACGAGGACGCAACTGACGCGACCAGCTTCTACGCCGACATAGACGGCGACGAGTGGGGCAACGTCTCGGACGTGGTGAGGAGCTGCTCGGAGAGCATCTCGGGGCGAGTCGAGCTCAGCGGGGACTGCGACGACAGCAACGCGGACGTCAACCCCGGCGCCCAGGAGATCTGCGACGAGTGGCACGAGGACGAGGACTGCGACGGGCTCTCGGACGACGAGGACGAGAGCGTCGACGAGACCACGATGTCGACCTGGTACAGGGACGCGGACGGGGACGGCTACGGCAACGCGGACGTCACCCTCGAGGCCTGCCACCCCACCGCCGGCTACGTCGACGACAACACCGACTGCAACGACGACAGCGGGTACGAGACCCCGGAGAACGAGTGCGACGTGGGCTGGCTCGGCAGCTACAGCGGCCCCTTCACCTACACCGCCACCGCCTTCGGCATCACGGACGACTGCACCGGCACCGGCACCGTCGACATCGACGAGACAGCCACCACGCAGGTCTACGGCGTCTTCACCTGCACCTGGACCGCCCTCGGGACCGCCGAGACCGTCACCTGGGAGGGCGACTTCGACACGGGCACGACCCTGTCCGGGGACCTCACGGTCGGCAGCACGACGACAGAGGGGTGGACCGGGACCATCGCCGATCCCGGTGACTTCTCCAGCACCTTCGCCGGCACCGGCGAGCTCTTCGGCCAGCTGGTCACCTACGAAGGCAGCTTCGAAGCGTCCAGGTAGGGCTCAGTCGCAGCCCGAGTTGTCGCAGCTCGTCTCCGCGGCGAGCCCGAAGCTGTAGCTGTCGCCGCCCGAGTACTGGAGGTCGTCCGGGTCGTTGGCGCTGAAGTCGGTCGAGACGATCTCCAGCGACACGAGCTTCTTCACGTAGAAGGCGCCGCCTTCGACCGCGATGTTGGTGCGGACCAGCGAGGCCTCCAGGGTGGCCTCGGTGCCCTCGAGGTAGGCCGCCCCGCCCTTGTCGGCTTTGTTCTCGTCCATCACGACGTCGTAGAGGGTGACAGTGTCCGCGTCCATGTAGAGGGCGCCGCCGGTGATCGCGCTGTTCTCGGAGATCTCGGTGCCGGTCGCCGTCAGGGTGTTTCCTCCCCCTGAGTAGACCGCCCCGCCCGCTTCGGTGGCCTCGTTCTTCTTCACCTTGCCGCCGTCGAAGGTGACCACCTCACCGCTACCCATGGCAACAGCTGCGCCGTAGTCGGCCGCGTTGGAGGCGAAGTAGGCGTTCACGAAGTCGAGCACGTTGTCCTCGAAGAGAGCGACGCCGCCACCGATCTCGGCGGTGTTGAGCGAGAAGTGGCTGTCGTCGAGCACGCCCGTGACGCCGTCGTAGGCCACCAGGGCGCCCCCGGTCTCGGTCGCGATGTTGCTCTCGAACCAGGCATCGACCATCTCCAACGAGCCGCCCACCAGGAACATGCCCCCGCCGTCGACCGCCTCGTTCTGCTGAACGCGACCTCCGCTGATTTGGATCTCGCAGTCCTGGGCAAAGGCCGCCCCACCCATGCCAGCCGAGATGTTGTCGGCGAAGACCACCTCGTCGAGGGTCACGCTCGCCCCGTGGCAGTAGAGGGCACCGCCGCCGAGCTCGGAGCCATCTGGGACCAGCAGTGAGGCCAGCCCGCCCTCGACGGTCAGCTCGGAGACCGTCAGGGACGCGCCCTGCTCGACGATCTGCAGCGGCGTCCAGCTCCCCTCCCCGCTGAGCACGGCGTCGGCCTCTGCGCCCTCGATGGTCAGATCCCCAGAGACATGGATCTCCAGCAGCCAGGTGCCCTCGCAGAGACGCAGGGTTCCGTCGCCCATGGTGAAGGTCCCGCCGGCGGCGAGCTCCGCGCTCATGTCCACGGGGGGCTCGTCCATCCAGGTGGCCAGCCCGGCGTCACCGACCCAGTCGACCTCGCAGTCGTTCTGCTGGCCGTCGCAGAGGCCGGGGGCGCCCGGGTAGACGTTGTCGTCATCGTCGTTGCAGTCGATGTCGTCGAGGAAGCCGTCGCCGTCCGCGTCCACCGGGTCGTCGCCGCTGTCGTCGACGGAGGTGTCGTCCACAACGCCAGGGTCGCTGTCGTCGAGCTGGGGACCCGTGCAGGCGATCAAGAAGAGGGTCATCGGTTCTCCCGTCGCCCTAGCATGCCAGCTGAGCATCACGAGACGCTGAAACGAAGTCAGCCGAAGCCACGACGGTACGATCGCAGCGTGCTCTGGCTGCTCCTCTGCTGCTCGCGACCTCCGAAGGCTCCCGGAGTGCTGCTGGTCACCCTCGACACCTGGCGGGCGGACCACTTCTCACCGGAGCTGACCCCCGAGGCCTGGGACCTCGGCGAGCGCGGCGCTCGCTTCAGGGACGCGTGGTCTCCGATCGGTCTCACGACACCGGCGCACGCAACGATCCTCACGGGCCACATGCCGCCGGAGCACGGACTCAGGGCGAACAACCACCACGGCTACGCCCTTGGCGGGGACGAGGTCACGCTGGCGGAGCGCTTCCAGGAGGCCGGCTACGCGACCGCGGCCTTCGTGAGCGCCTACCCGGCTGGGCCGGAGGGCGGCATGGCCCAGGGCTTCGAGCACTTCTCCGGTCCCGAAGCCAGCGAGCGACCGACCGCCGAGACCCTCTCGGAGGCTCGGGCCTGGCTCGATCAGCAAGGAGGCCCCTGGTTCCTCTGGCTGCACGCCTACGACCCCCACGGTCCCTATGAGCCGATCGGCTGGGACGGCGAGGACAGCGATCCGGCCCGTTACGCCGGCGAGGTGCGGCAGGCAGACCGCCTCCTTGGCCCCTTCGTGCGAGAGGCGATGGCTCGGGGATCGACGGTGCTCTGGACCTCTGACCACGGCGAGGTCCTCGCAGAGGAGAAGTGCGGCGTCCAGCACGAGCGCAGCTCCAGCGAGGTCGTACTGCGCGTGCCCCTGGTGGTCGCCGGCCCTGGCGTCCCGGGCGGCGCGGTGGACCGGCGCGTGGGCCTGTCCGAGGTGATGCCGACGCTGTTGCACCTGGCGGGGCTGGAGGATCCCCGAGAGGACCTCTTCACGATCGACCGCGAGGTCTGGGTCGGCGAGAGCGGCCTCTGCGACCCCAACTGCACGGCCGGCTGCGCACCGGAGGGCGTGCTCGGAAAGGACCGCGTGGTCTACGGCGAGACCTCGTTGATCGACCGCCCGGGAGTGGGACTGCTCGGTGACGAGTCCCTGGCTCCCCACCTCGCGGGGTGGGCTGTGCCCACGGGTCCCACGGGGACGGTCGACGAGGAGCGGGCGAAGGCGCTGGGGTACATGGAGTAGAAGGGCGAGGGACGCGGAGACGTTACCGAAGGCGCGGATACCGTTGGTATCAAGCATGTTTTCCTGGGGCACGCAAGATCGCCAGATCTCCCGATGGGATCACTGCCAGCGTCCATTTCGTACCCGACTGATCCCAGAGTGATCCCATCGGGCACTGAAGGCCGGCCGGCTTGAGGCGTTGACGCCGGCTGCTTCGGGGGCACGCCCGGCGGGGTTGTCGGGCGGGCTCGGCTGTCGCGGCACGGGTCGACCCCATTCGGGCAGCGGCGGACTCCTGGCCGCCATTGCGCTGACAGCCGCAGGATGACGATCGCTCCCCAGCTTCGCCTACGGGTTCTTCCGCCCGTAGTACAGGTCCCTTCCGTGGGCGCGCACCCGCTCCCACCGCCCATCGGTATCAGGATTGATGCCGTGGTTCTTGAGCAAGCGGCTCACCTTCCACTGCCCAACCATGCCGACGCGGGAGCCGTCGGCCTCGTAGAGTGCGCGACCGCCAGCAACCTCGGCGGCCCAGCGCTGCTTGACCTCGGCTTGAAGCGCCGCAGGAATGCCGTCGAGGGGGTCCATGGCGTCTCCTTGGAGTTTGGGGGCGACAGGAGCCTACCAGTCCCGCTGGCCGCCAGCGCATGTGGGCCTGGGGCGCCAGGGCGCTGCCCGCCCCCGTGCCCAGCGGACCCACCCTTGCCCATGTGCTCCGCCACGCCTCGGGCAACGGCTGGTTCCGCCGCAGCTGGTCGACCTGGGGATACCAGGCCTTTGCGCGGCCCTGGGTGAAGCCGACCGAGACCGCCACGGGGATCTCGTGCACGTACTGGGGGCTGGCGACGTGGAAGGCGACGACCGGCTTGGCGCGCTCTCCGGTGTCTACGGGCATGTCGAGGACGCTGGTCTCCGAGCGGGCCTTCGAAGGGCCCGTCGTGTGGAAGTGACCTGGCAGGGCATCGCCGCTGGCAGGGAAGACGGCGACTCCCCACTCGTGCACGACCAGCTCGTTGGCGCACCAGCTCTTGGCGTGTGCGGTCATCAGCAGGGCGAGGAACATGTGTCGGTGGACATCCGTTGGGGGGAGGCAGTTCCAACGCTCCTGGGCTACCCCACCTTTCACATGAGCGACAACGAGCACACAGTCGATCGGCTCGCTGGCGACTGGAAGATCGTTCAGCTCCAGCGGGGTCACCGCCACACCACCGACGACCTGCTCACCGCCTGGGTGGGCCTGAAGGTCGCGCCAGGGGCGAAGCGCCTGCTCGATCTCGGCAGCGGCGTGGGCAGCATCGGGCTGCTGGGTCTGTTCCACCGCCCAGAGGCGACCCTGACCTCCGTCGAGCTGCAGGAGGTCTCCATCGAGTGCTGCCGCATGACCGTCGCCCAAAACCGCGTCGAGGACCGGGTGGAGCTTCGTCACGAGGACCTCCGCGACTTCGACTGCGACCAGCGCTTCGACCTCATCACCGGCAACCCGCCCTATGTGCCCGTCGACCGAGGCGCGCGCTCGCCCCACCCCCAGCGCGCGGCAGCTCGCCTCGAGCTCAACGGAGACGTGTACGACTGGGCAGCCACCGCTGCGCGTCACCTCGCCCCCAGAGGTCGCTTCGTGCTCTGCCACGCCGCCGCAGACCCCCGTCCCGAGCGCGCCATCGCCGAGGTGGGGCTGGAGCTCCTCGGCCGCCTCGAGGTGACCTTCAGAGAGGGCAACGACGCGATGATCGCCATCCGCGTGGCCGGCCACGGCGAGCACTGCGAGCTCGGCGCCCTCCAGATCCGCAGCGCCGACGGCAGCTGGACCGAGGCCTGGCGCGAGGTCCGCCGCGAGCTCGCAATCGATCCGGGTTAGTCGCCGGAGATGCTCCTGCTCTTGGGCTGCACAGCCTGGCACCCGCCCCTGTCCACCCACCACCTCGAGACCACCGCCCCGCTGACGTGGGACGAGGTCCTGGCTCGTCCCGGCGAGGTCCTCTGGACACCCCACACCAGCGCACGCTGGAAGGGCAAGCGCGAGGGACTCATCAACTTCGACCACGAGCTCGCCGCGGACCTGCAGGGGGGCAAGATGCCCATCGTGCTCACGGTCCACCACGTCGCTCACCCCGACGGAGACTGGATCGTCGACACCGGCATCTCGCTGGTGGAGGAGGGCCGGATCGACGGAGGGCGCCTCGCCAACATCGCCTTCCGGGACGGCGGAGAGGTGGTCGAGCCCCTCGAGGACATCCTGGAGGGCGTGACCCTGAAAGGCGCCGCCCTGACCCACAAGCACGCGGACCACGTGCTCGGCGTCGGGGCGCTGCCTGACGAGCTGCCCATCATCACGGGCCCCGACGAGTGGACCGAGACCGCCCCCGAGTACGCAGCCTTTCGTCACGCCTACAAGGGGCTCCTCCAGGGCAAGACCGTGCGCGAGCTGGACCTGGAGGACTCGGTGCGGATCGGGGAGTTCCAGTGCTGGGATCTGACGGGCGACGGGGGCTTCTGGGCGCTCTACACCCCCGGACACACACCCGGCTCGCTCTCTTTCCTGGTCAACGGCCCCGACCAGGAGGTGCTGCTGGTGGGTGACACGTCACACACGTGGTGGGGCTGGGACGCCGGAGTCGAGCCAGGCGGCTTCACGGACGACCACGAGCTGAACCGCCAGAGCCTCTGGGCGCTCAAGCGCCTGGAGGTGGCCTACGATCTACAGGTCGAGGTCGGCCACGAGCCCTCTCGGGCCGAGCCACGAAGGCCAGGTTCCGAGGGGTGACCTCGCGCCCGCAGAAGGTGCCGATCTCGACGCTCCAGCCGCGCTCCTCGAGATAGAGCGCCCGGTCCGTGCACAGGACGTGCTCGAGACGCCGCCCGTAGATCGCGCGAACAAGACCCAGAGCACGGATGACCCGCGCCCGCTCCCAGCCGGCTCGCTCGGCTCGCTCCGGGTCGAACTCGGGCAGCGGCAGCCCCCTGTCATCGGCGATCCAGCGCACGAACTCCTCGAAGCTGCGCTGGGTGATGTCGCTCTGCTTGCAGGGACGCGTGGGGTGGTAGCGGTCTTCGCCCGTGGCCTCGCGAACGAGCAGGTCCAGCGCGGCCCGCCAGGCGTGCTCCCGTCGCCTCACCCGCTGGGTCGCGACCCCCGCGCAGGTCTCGCCGACGGTGGCGAGGCGCACGTGCTGGTCGTCGAGCTCCATGGTCTGGGAGCCGAGAAAGGGCTGCTCGGTGCGGTGGTAGCAGCAAGGCGCGGCGGCGAGGAAACCCAGCTCGTCGCTGGCTGGCAGCAGGGCCGCCAGGAGCTCCCCGCAGGCGTGGAGAGCCAGGACCGAGTCCCCGGGGTGGAGGTGTTCAGCGGTCGAGGGCTCCGTGACGTCGGCGGTGACGAAGGTGACCGGCTCGTCGCGAAGCCTGCGCCGACCGGCCGCACACAAGGCGGGATCGATCTCGATGCAGCGGGCTGGGCGACCGCTCCAGATGCAGAGGTTGCGCCCGAGGTGACCCTTGCCAGAGCACCACTCGACGAGGCTGCCGTCGGTCGGGAGGTTGCCGAGCACCACCCGCGCGAAGGCCTCGACCTGGGCCCACTTGCGACCCTTGATGGCCCGGTTCCAGCCCCGTGACGGCAGCTCGACGGTGGCCAGTCGAGGCAGGCGGATCCGAGCTCGTCGCCGCCAGGTCGGGAAGGGCTCCGGCAGCTCCAGCTCGCCGCGCTCGCCCGCTTCGACCTCGTCGAAGGACAAGGAGCAGAGCCTCTGGTGGAGCTCGGGCGCCTCCTCCCTCCAGAGCATCTCCTCGCCGAGGAAGGCGTTGTTGACCCAGCGTCCTCGGCGCTGTTCGAGGAAGGCGATCGCCTCTGCCTGCCGCTCAGCGAGCACGCAGGCTCCCCAGGACCCCGATGAGGCCGAGGCCCATCAGCGCCAGGCCGACCCGCCAGGACCAGGGTGTGTACAGAAACCGCACCTCGGCGGCTCCTGCGGCGACCTCGACCCCGCGGAAGAAGCCAGCCACGCGAAGCAGCTCGGCCTCCTCGCCGTCGACCTCGACGACCCAGTCCTCATCGAAGCGATCGGCGAGCACCACGACCCCGCGCGGGTGACCATCCGGGAGACCGAGGACGACCTCGCCGGCGCCGTCATGGACCCACTCGATGGACAGCACCTCGCCCTCTGCCGGGTAGCCGAGGCCCAGGTCTTCGACCGCCGGGTTGCCCCGTCCTGCGTAGCCCGTGCGGACGAAGTCGAGGGCCTGCTGCCAGTTCGTCGCCCTGCGCCCACCAGTGGCGAGCCAGGCGCGCGGAGCCACCGGGTCGAGCAGGTAGGCGTGCAGCGGCGCCTCCAGGTCGTAGGGATCCAGACCGTGGTGCTCCTCTGGTGCCAGCACCACGCGCACCGCCGCGAACTCCAGGAGCTTCCTGTTCTGGGCGTTGACCGACTCGATCGGGAACCAGGGCCGGACCAGTCGCCGATCGAGCGCCCGCATGAGGAGCTCGGTCCGCTCGGAGACCGGCAGGTCATAGCCACGCAGGTCCTTCAGCCCGACCAGGCTCCCGGTGTTGGGCTGCAGCGCCCAGCCGAGGCCGATGACGCGGCCCTCGCCGACGACCTCTGCGATCTCCTCGGTCCAGGGCGCTGGCTCCTCCAGCTCGGCGAGCGTGCCCTGGTCGTGCCAGCGCGCCCACACCCCCGTGGCGAGGACCAGGACTGGAGCCAGCCACCGGCCTCGAGGGAGCTCGGCGACACCGAAGGCCGCGACGAGGGCGAGGAAGACCGCGCCGATCTCGCCCAGCCTGGCGCTGTTGAGCAGCGGCGTGCCGATCAGGGCGATCCCGACACAGGCGGCCCAGGGCAGCCACAGCCAACGCCACCGGGAGCGAATCGCCAACAGGGCGAGGGCCAACGCGGCCAGTCCGGGGTGCAGGACTCCATCGGCCCAGCCAGCCGGCGCCTCGGCGTCCAGCGCGGGGTGCCCTCGGAGGTTTGGCCAGACCAGGTCGGCGAGCGCGGCCACCGGCATGCGGTTCCAGCCGTGGGCCTGGGCGGTGGCGCTGCCCAGCGCGTTGTCGACCAGGGGCAGCCACAGGGGCGCCGACAGCAGCAACCCGAGCAGACCCCCGACGAGGACGCGCCAGCTACGAGCTCGAACAAGCATCCACCCCAGCGCTATCAGACCGGCGTGGGCGACCGTCTCGGGATGGCCGCCCCCGACCAGCCCGGCGCCAGCGAGGGCGACCAGCGGGATGCTGCGGCGCTCGATGGCCCACAACAGCCCCGGCAGCCAGCAAAAGGTGGCCGCGTGCGGGTGGAGCAGCCAGACGCTGAGAAATGGCGTGGTCTGGACCGCGAAGGCACCCGCGAGGGCGGCAGGGGGCGGGAGGTCGAGCTCCCGGAGCAGCAGCCAGGTCCCGATGCCCGCCCAGACGAGGATCCAGAGAGCGCCGGCGGTCTGCGCGGCTGGATTCGGGAGCACCAGGTGGAGCCAGGTCACCGGCGAGCCGACCATCGACTGCCCGTCCGCCAAGAGCGGAGCTCCGCCGTAGAGATCCGGGTTCCACAGGGGAGCCTCCCCCGCTCGGATCTGTGAGACGACCTGGTGGCGGAGGGCGGCGAACTGCACGGCGGGATCGGACAACAGCGGATGCCGGACGTGACCACCAGCGCCGAGTTGGTAGGCGTGGTGCACGCTCAGGTGGTCATCCGCGGACAAGACGCGACCGGCGAGGACCCCCGGGAAGAGCAACAAGGGCGCAAGGACCACGAGGATTGGCAGGAGCCGCCTCATGCCCTGTGTGATAGCTCGATCATGACCAGCCCCCCGGGGCGCCCCCCGAAGACGGACTGACGTGCAGGGATTCGAGGTCGGGTTCAGAACCAGCACCCGCATGAGGGATGGCAACCAGGACGTTCACCTCGTCCACCCGGTCGACGACGCCCTCTTGCTGGTGGTCTGCGACGGCATGGGGGGCGCCGAGGGCGGGGGCCGGGCGGCGCGCATCTGCGCAGACACCGTCCGCGACCATGTGCTGGCCGCCGAGAGGCCCGAGCGACTTTCCGCCGCGATCCGCTCTGCCCACCAGGCTGTCCGAGCCGAAGCGGCCCGCCTCGGCACCCCCGGAATGGGCACGACCGTCGTCGCCGCGCTGGTCACCGAGACCCTCCTCGAGGTGGCGTGGGCCGGCGACAGTCGCCTCGGACTCCTCGACTCCACCGGCTTTCACTGGCTCACCGAGGATCACGTCCAGGATCCCGGCTCCTCCGTCCTGACCCGCGCGGTCGGCATCGGCGAGGAGCTGGACCCGGCAGTGCTCGCGCCGATCGCGCTCACTGCAGGCGACACCCTGGTCCTCTGCAGCGACGGCGTCCACAGCTCCGTAGATGACGGTGAACTGTTCGAGATCCTCAGCTTGCACCCTCCCGACGCCGCCCTCGATCGCATCGACCTCGTGCTGGAGCGCCGCGCGGCAGAGGACAACACCACCGCCATCGTCCTCCGCATCGGGGAGCCCTTCGAAGATCAGCTCACCGTCGAGATCGCGAAGATCATCGATGTGGGCAAGCCCACCAGGGAGCGCCGGATGGTCCTGGCGCTGGTCGGTGTCCTCGTCATCCTGGCGCTCGCCGCCCTGTCCACCCTCTTGGCCCAACGCCTCGGAGCTCCGCTGTGACCCTGCTCTTGTTCGCCTCCTCCCTCGCCGTCGCCGCACCCACCATCGAGGTCGAGCTCGTCGAGGTCCGCGACGTCCAGGTCGGGCTCAGCGGCGCCTCCTTCACCGCCGTCGTCGAGCTGACCCGCCAGTCCGGACCACCGATGGTGCTCAAGGACGTCGACTACGACCTCGTCTTCGACGGCGCGGTGGTCGGCGGGGCCGGAGACCTGCCAGAGAAGGTCCGCCTGAAGAAGGGCGAGAGCGTCCAGGTCGAGCTGCCCGGCAGCCTCGACGCCTCCGCGGGCAGCGCCATCGTCCGCGCCATGAGCCGCGGCAGCCTGGAGGTCAAGGTCACGGGCGAGGCCAAGGTGCGCTCACTCCTGATCCCACGGACGGTCCCATTCGAGACCGAGGTGTTGAAGCTCTGAGTCGCTGGGCTAGAACTCGTCGGAGCAGCCGACCACGACCACCGCGTGGGTGTCGGTGAAGCCCCGCTGCAGCTTCCGAGCGTTCAGCGCGAACATCCACTCGCCGGGTGGCACCGGCACGAAGTCGACCATGCCGAGGGCGCCGTGACGGCGATCGTGGCCCCGCGGCTGGTCCATTGGATCCGCAGCGTAGATGTCGAGCTTCTTGGTCCGGGATGGCGAGGAGCCCGCATACGCCGTGCACATCACCCAGTCGTCGACGCGGGTCTGGACGAAGCCGGTCTCCTCTGGGGACAAGGTCAGCCACTGGGCGTGGATGAACTGGTAGCCGTTCTCCTCCAGCACCTGCGCGGCTGCGAGGGTGACCTCGAAGGGCTCGACGGCGCTCACGGGCGGGATCGCGGACTCGTAGCCCATGGCCACGGCGAAGAAGCCGAGATCCCACTCGGGCATCGGGTCGGCGATGACCACGCGCACGTCGTAGGTCCCTGCCCGTGGAGCGATGAGCGGGACTATCGGGAGGTTGTCCGTCGCGTCGTCCTGGGCCACGAGCTCGCCGCGCTCGTCGAAGACATAGATGTCGAGGTTGGCGATGCGCTCCCGATCGCCGAAGCCGACGATGCGGATGTCCTCTCCCTCGCCCAGGGTGACGGGCACCGAGTAGCCGACGCCGTCGTCGAAGACGATGCCCATGGACAGGTGGGTGATCTGGATCTGGCCCGCTTCGAGGTCGGTGAGCACTTGGGAGAGGTCACCGAGGACTCCCCCGACAGAGGCGACGCCTTCGGCGTGTACCAGGCCGACCAGAGCGAGGATCACTGCTTCATGGCTTCCTGCACGAGGTCACCAGCGGACTTCTCGTCGGCGCCAGCCTCGGCACCCTCGCCTTCGGCGCCCTCGGCGCCCTCTTCGGCGGCCTCGGTCTCTTCGCCATCGGTCTGTTCGGCCTCGGGCTCGTCGCCGAGGGTCGCGAACTTCTCCATGACCTCCTTGGGAGCCTTCTCCAGGAGCGGTCCGCACTCGTCAGCCGCGACCTCGTACCAGTTGGGGTCCAGGCACTTGGCGGTCGCGGGGTCGAGGTCCTTGCAGATGGCCACGAAGTCTGCCTTCGGCGGCAGCGGCGACAGCTGGGTCTTCTGCTCCTCGGTGAGGCGCTGCTCGAGCTTCGAGCGCGCTCCTTCGATGCCCGTGAACGCCCGACCGCAGACCTTCTCCATCTCGCTCTTGGGCTGAGCGAGCTGTTTCTTGGCCTCAGAGGTCGCCTGGTCTCCGCCCTCGCACGCGACGAGGGCGATCAGGACGGTGGGGATCAGCAAACGCTTCATCGAACACTCCTCGGCAGCGAGAAGATACCTCTGTCGGACCGGGAGCCTCGAGCGAGGACCTCAGATGTCCTTCGGGAGCTCGATCCGTAGGGGCATGGTGCCGCCGTCCTCTGTGGGTAGCTCGCAGGTGGCTTCCTCGGCGAACACAGTGGGGGACACGCGGACGTTGACCTTCGTCGCCGAGTCGACCTCGACGTCACACCAGACCCCCCGCACGTCTGCCAGGACACGGCCGGTGCTCAGGTGGTCGTAGGGGACCTCGACCGAGGCGCGCTGGACGGTTCCGCGCTGGCGGGGGAGAGTCACGGTGCCGTTTGCGTAGTGGGTGTTCCCGCCCCAGGCCTGCGCCTGCACGAGGGTCACCTGCACCGTGACGTCCTCGTTCCAGCAGCGCATGGTGTGAGGGAAGGCGGTGGGGAACTCGCCCCCTTCCATCTTCACCTCGGCTGCGAACCAGCGCCCGTCGACGTCGCAGCGAAGATCCTCCGAGCTCGCCTCGAAGCTGCCGAGCACGCGCCCGTTGCGGACACGCCAGATCTCCGTGGAGGAGGTGTAGACGTTCCCGGTGGTCGGCTCGGCTGGGAGCTGGACCTCGACGTCGATGGTCCGGCCGGCGAAGGCGAAACCGGTGAGCAGCAGCAGCATGATGGTCTCCTCTCTCTCAGCCCTCGCTACGGAGCACGGAGAGCACGTGCTCGGCGAGGGCGCGGTAGTGCTGGGCGCCGCGGGACTCGGCCGCGTACGCGAATATGTCCACACCGGCGTGCTGGGCCTTGGCCAGCTGGCTGTTGATGCCGATGTGAACGGGAAGGACGGCCTCGCCGTAGTCGTGGTCGAGCTCGGCGACGATGGCCTTGTTGAGGGTGGTGTTGCGGCCGTCGACGCGGGTGAGCAACACGCCGAGCACGTCGATGTCCGGGTTGAGCCGTGAAGCCTGCGTGATCGCCTCGATGATCCGGTGCACACCGCTGACGGCCAGGGGTGAAGGGTCACAAGGGATCAACACCGTGTCGGCTGCGACCAGTCCGGACAGCGTCAGGTTCCCCAGGTTCGGCGGGCAGTCGATGACGATCACGTCGTAGAAGGTGCGCGTCACCTCGAGGGCGTCGCGGAGCAGGAACTCCTTTCCAATGCGAGCCCCCATGACGTTCTCGGTCGAACCGAGCCCCGGGTCGAAGGGGGTGACGTCGAGCTTGCGGACATGCGTCGCGGTCACGACGTCCAGGACCTCCAGCCCGTCCTCGCCGACGAGGACGTCGGACAGGGCGCCGCCGCCGAGCCGAATCTGCTCGCCCAGCGCCCGAGACACGTGGCCCTGAGGATCGAGATCGACCAGCAGCACCCGCTGTCCGTGGAAGCGGGCGAGCGCGGCTGCGAGGCTCACGGCGGTCGTCGTCTTGCCGACCCCGCCCTTCTGGGCAGCGACCGCGATGACCACCGCCTGCTTTGTTCCCCTTGCCCGCAAGGAGCGCTTGCTGGGCTGTGAGAGGCGGCGCAGACCCGACTTGAGGAGGTTTCGCATTGACATGTCAATACCACACCTCAGATCTGACCTCAAGGGCTCAGATCGAGTCTCGCGGGCAAGCCATCAGGGTGGCAGGAGCCCGCGTCCTTCGAGCTCGGCGGCGATGACGTCCGCGTACCACTCGTAGACCTTCGCTTGTGGGTGAAGGTCGAGTCCCTCGTCTCCAAAGGGCTGGTCGTGCTCGGCGAGGTCGATGACCTGCAAGCCGAGGTCGCGGATCGCGCTGTCGGAGCCCCCCACGGGTGGGAAGACCACCACCACCTCCACCGGGCTGTCCAGGACGAAGGCCTCGAAGGCCTCTCGGTCGGCCTGGGCCGCCAGCTCGGTCTTCTGATGCACGATGCGGTCCTGGAAGACGCGGTTGATGCCCAGGACCGCCAGGCGCCCGCTCGAGAAGGGCAGGCGGGGCCCGGCGAAGTTCTCCGACCACAACTCGGGGAAGCGAGCGTACGAAGACTCCAGCGTGCCCTCCAGGACGAAGCGCCGGCCCTCGTTGTAGATCTGGAAGAGGACCAGCCCGACGTCGAGCTCGGCGATGTCCACGCTGGCCTTCTGGCGGGTCATCCAGCCCTCTACGCCCAGGTTGAAGACCTCTGCGTCGGGGTGGTCCACACGCAAGCGCTCCTGCAGGCGAGCCGGCCAGGTCTCGTGATCGCTGACGCTGGCACCGAAGGTGTTCGAGCCGCCGAGGCAGGCGACGCGAAAGCCGTACTCCCCTTCCGCAGGCTCGTCCCCTCGAAAACCCAGCGAGTTGATCCGCACGAAGCGATCACCGTAGGGGCCGTCCAGCATCTCGGCCGAGTTCGGGCGGAGCTCGTAGACGAGCCGTGGGTCCTCGCTGATGCGGTGGACCTCGACGTCGGAGACCTGGCGGGGGGTCAGCTCCCACAGCCATCCGGACTCGTCCCAGAAGCTGACGGCCAGGCCCTCGGCGAGGACCGCGGCGACGGCGAGACCGACCAGCAACGACAGCGCGCGGCGCACGGGGCTACCCTAACGTGCGGAGGTGGCCGTGATTCTCGCGCTGCACGTCTGGCTCTCGAGCGCCCTCGCCCAGCAGGTCGTCGTCGAGATGGACCAGGAAAAAGCCGACGCCGCAGGGATCGACCCGAGCGCGTTCGAGGCCGAGTTCAGCGCGGCGGTCGAGGACGAGCTGAGGCTCGGGGACCAGTCCGAGTACCTCGGCCAGATGGCCCAGGCCGCCGTTCTGTCCAGCAAGGGCATGGGGGCCGACTACGCGACGAACCCTCAACGCCTGGTCATAGGGGGCGGCTTCGGATCCGCCGTGTCCGCCGCCGGGTTCCGCTTCGGACGCGGTGACGGGACCCTGCCTCAGGGAGGCTTCGCCTTCCAGGTCTCCGCGCTCGCCGGGCTCAACCTCGGAGTCCTCGCCGAGGACGACAGCCCCGCGCGGCGGTTCCTGGTCTACGGCAACGGCATGATGCTGGAGACGAACAACGAGCCCTTCGAAGGCGAACTGCTCAACTACGGCGGCCACCTCCAGATCAAGCTCCTCAAGAAGCGCGAGGAGGGCCCCGCAGAGTGGGGCGGCGTCGACTTCACCACCGGCTACGAGTACAGCCAGTACACGATGCGGGTCGCGCAGGGGATGCCGATCGGGACACCCGACGCAACCTGGGACGCGCTCGGGGTCTACAGCATCACCTCGGCCACCCAGAGCGTTCCCTTGGAGCTGTCCACGAACATCCGGATCGGTCCGCTCACCCTCTTCGGCGGTGGCGCCTACGACATCTGGCAGGAGGGCAGCGCCGCGAGCACGATCAGCCTCGACGGGGACCTCGAGACGAAGGTCAGGGGGGAGAAGATCAAGCTGGGGACGGCCAGCGTCAGCTACGGCTCGGCGGCGACGCTGGAGAGCTTCCCGACACCCCGCGCCTTCGTCGGGCTCCAGGTCAACGTCTTCATGGTGAAGGCCTACGGCCACCTGAACATGCAGCTGGACGAGGGTGTCGGGGGCCACGCAGGCGTGCGCGTCGCGCTCTAGTTCAGTCGACCTCGACGTCGACGACCCAGAGACGGGTCGCGCCGCGCCTTCGGTCGATGCAGGCCTCTGACAGCCCGGCAGACTCCAGCGCCTTGCGGATGCGGTGCAGCACCACCGGCAGCCGACTGCGGTGAAGGCGCTCCGAGCTTCGGCCCCACACGGCCTGGCGAAGCTCCCCGTTGTTCAGCCATCCCGGATCCTCGACGCGGCTCTTCAGGTCGGACTTCGCCGTCCGGGCAAGCACGAAGACCACCTCGGCCTGGGTGGCAGCGGTGATCAGCACGGACACCGAGTTGTCCCGTATGTCCGTGAACCGAGCCTCGGGACCGGTCGGTCCGTCCAGGCGTGCCTCCACTCGTATCGGCGGCGGCCCACCCTCCAGCTCGACGGTGCGGACATCGGAGGTGCCTCCCTGGGTCTCCACGCGGTAGCGAAGGCCACCGACCTCGAAGTCCTCGCCGGGTGTGAGGGGACGCGAGAGCTTGGGACCCTCGAGTGTCAGCCCGCCCTGGCGGTCGAGGACGACCACGATGTCATCGACCGGGTTCTCGCCAAGGTGCAGCGGAGTGCGCAGTCCAGCGTCGACCTGCACCAGCGCGACGTCGGTCTTGAGCTCGGGCATGCCTCCGAGGACGCGGATCCTCAGGCAGATGTCGCCGCCGAGGCGGATCTCGTCGGCGTCGGCGACCTCGACGGTCGACGTGATGCGCTGCTCGTTGAGGTAGGTGCCGTTTCGGCTGCCCAGATCGCGCAGCAGCACGCGCTCTCCCTCGCACCAGATGCGAGCGTGATCGGTGGAGACGGAGGGCTCCACCAGCGAGATGTCGGCGTCGCGCCCGCGTCCGAGGTGCAGCCCGCGCTCGCCCACGCCGACCGCCTTGACCGGCTTGTCGTCCTTGAGCAGCAGGACCATGACGCGCGCGCTCACCTTCTCTCCTCGGTCTTCTTCGCCGCCATCATCGCTCAGGGCGCGGGCCAGTGGGGCGTAGAAGGCGCCGGGGAGGCCGCCGTCGGGGCCCATCTCTCCGGAGTCGAGCCCACGGCGCAGAGCCGTGCCAAAGGCCGATCCTGCTGCGAAATCCACACCCCCGGAGCCGGCGAGCCGTGGAGCGCGGGCCCCAGCTGTGAAGGTGCTCGCGAGTCCCAGGCCGGACCAGAACGCCGGGCGGCGCTCGGGGTCGGCGAAGAGCACGCTGGGTCCGGAGGAGGCCATCGACTCCCTCTGGGATTGATCACTGGACCTCGGGCACACCCTCGGCCAGGGTCTCGAGGAAGTGCTCCAGCTGCAGCTTCGGCGCCTCGCTCTGGAACACGACCTCGTGGCCGTCGAGGATGCCGTCCTCGGGGTGCTGGACGACGACGCGCGTCACTGGATCGCCCCGGAATGGGAGCTCGACGTGCTCGGCCCCCGACCAGGAAAGCAGCGATCCGAGTGGCTCGTAGACGAGGTCCTCCTCCAGCGGATCACCGCCGAGATCGAGCTCCAGACCGAGGGAGGTGGCGTTGGCGATCGGGGGCAGGATGTAGGTGTCGACGATGCCCTGGAGCATCAGCACGTGGACGCCGGCGTCGACGATGTCCCGGCCGTAGACGGGGGGATCAGCGCTCTCCCCGGCCCACTGCAGCAGGTTCAGGACCGGGTCGAACTCGTCGAGATCCTCCACGCCGAGCATCGCCTCGGCGATTGGCCTCACCTCGATCGGGCTCTGCTTGTGGACGACGTTCTCGGTCCAGGAGCCGCCCGCGCCGGAGAGGACCATGGCCTCGTAGCCGCCGGGTACGACAGCCAGCGGCGCGATGGTGGCACCCATCGAGTGACCCATGAGCACGCGGGCCTCCAGCCGACTCTCCTCTGAAGCGCCGGGGCAGTCCCGGCTGTCGATGACCAGCTCGTCGACCAGGAGCGGGGCGATGGCCAGCTCCACGGCGGACTGCCGCACGTTGTCCCGCATGGCCACCGGGTTCAGCACGTTGAACATGAGGAACTGCTCGTCCGCCCCGGAGACGTTGCGCAGCCCTCCGTGCGGGCCATCGATCGACACTTCCGCGTAGCCGGCCCGCGCGAAGTGCAGCGCTGGTCCGGCCCCGGGGGTCTCGGGCTCGGCGCCGGCGGCGGTCACGGGACCTCGGTCCACCAGGGGGCGGTCCCCTCCCCCTCCGGTCCGCGAGAAGACCACGGTCGGAAACAGCGACGCCGACTCCCGCGGCACGGTCACGATGACGCTGGCGTCCTCCCAGCCCTGCAGGACCGGAGCTCCGTCCTCGAAGACCCAGCCGCCGCCATCGCTGGTGAAGGGCGGCTCGCCCTCCTGCCACACCGGCATCGACGTGACGCCGCTGTAGACGCAGTAGTCGTCGAAGACCTCGTCGAGGACGAACTCCTCCTTCAGCTCGAGGGTCAGCTCCGATGCAGCCTCGATGACGATCCCCAGCTCGGCCCGGGGGTCCTGGGTGCGAAAGACCGCGAGACCGTCGACATCCGTCAGACCGAGCGATGACAGGGCCTTGGAGTAGTCCTCCTGGAGCGCGTCGACGTCGCCGCGAAGGGATCCGAGCTGGCCAAGTCCATCGAGATTCCGGGACCTGATCCTGATATGCAAGCAACTTGAAAGACAATTTTCACTATCACCGACTCAAAACCGACTCTCGCCCGGTATCCTGCCCGCCGGGGAGTACACATGTTCAACGTCCTTCTTCTCCTGATTGGTTGTCCGAGCTGCTGGCCCGGCCCCGACGACACCAGCGGCGACAGCGACGCCGACAGCAACGCCGACAGCGATGACGACAGCGACGCCCCGGTCGACCCCTGCGACGACCCGGAGGCCTGGTCCACCGGTGTCAGCGGCGTCGTGACCGTGGACCTCTGGATCGAAGACGAGGACGGCGAGCGGCAGGAGACGAGCTTCGAGGACTCCTTCGGTGGAGACTTCCCCTTCGGCGGGATCTGGGTCACGGCCTACGAGGAGGACGAGGACGGCGAGCTGGTCTACTTGGACGAGACGGTCATCAAGTACCCGAGCATCGAGGGCGACGCCTACAGCCTGAGCGTGCCAGCAGAGGCCTGCGGCGAGGTCCGGGTCTTCGCGATCCTGGACAGGGGCAACGACCGCGTCATCGGCCCGGACGAGCCGATGGGGAGCTACCCGGACGCCCTCCAGCTGCATCCAGAGGTCGCTGGCCACGAGGACATCGACATCTCGATCCTCACCCATGGCACCGAGCCCACCGGCGGCGGCGGCGGCGGTGGGTCCAGCGGCGGCGGCGGCGGGGACGGAAGCCTCACCATCTCCGGCGACATCCTGGTCACGACCTCCTGGACCGTCGGCGAGGTCGCGGCCTACCTCTTCGAGCTCGACGGCAGCGGCCCCTACTCCTGGCACATCCCGGGAGAGCCCACAAGCAACGGAAGCGGCGCGGAGGCGGCCTACGGCCTCGGCTCCTCGGCCTGGAAGGGCGCGATGAACCTCCTCGGCGTCTGGGACGACGACGACAACTGGCTCTTCGACCCCTCCGACACGTGGGGTGCCTACATCACAGAGGTCGACGTCGACGGGAACCCGATCACCATCGAGGACGAGGACCTGACCGAGCACGACATCCAGATCCCGCTGGACGACGGCGACAGCCCCTTCGCGATCGTGCCCTTCGTCGTGATCTCCGGAGAGGTCGCGACCCTGGACGGCGGGATCTTCGACGATCTGCTCGACGAGGGCGCGGCCGTCCACGTCGCTGCGCTCAAGTACCGCCCCTCTGAGGACATCTCGCTCGCCCAGATCGAAGCGGACTCCTACGACACCCTGTCCTTCGAGTGGGACGACCTCGCAGGAAACACCAGCGTGCCCTTCACCCTGTCGGGGCCGGCCAACAGCATCGTCTACCTCTGGGCATACGGCGACAACGACAACGACGGCACGGTCAACGGGCCCGACGACCCGGTGGCCAGCGGTGGCGTGAACGACGCCGGCAAGCTGCCGACGGGCGAAAACGACACCGTCGGGAACGAGCTGCTCCTCGGACTCGCGGGCGGCTGAGCCCGCCCAGGGCTAGACGACCAGCTCGTGGTCGAGGTCTCCGTCTTCGGTGAGGAACCGGACGGTGACCTCCTCCTCGATGGGGTCGAACGTCAGGATCACAGCGCGGGCCCCGCTGGTCCCGTAGTCGAACTGATCCGGGTAGAGCACGTTCAAGGAGTCACCGAGCGGGTTCGTGTTCCCACCGGTGCACGCCACCTCCCAGGTCCGTCCGGCGGCGCCCCCCATGTCCGCCTGGACCTTCGCGGCGAAGCAGACGTGGAAGTCACCGGAGAGGAACCAGACGTCGTCGAGGCCCTCTGCGCTGAGGTGGAAGAGCAGCTCGTGGCGCTGGCTGTCGTAGCCCTCCCAGCGATCCGACGCGGCCAGGTCCCAGATCGGAGGCATGTTCGTGATGGGCACCGAGTTCATGACGAGCTTGTAGTGGCAGGGGCTGTCGATGAGCGCCTGCTTGAGCCAGTCCATCTGCGCCCGAGAGATGTAGATGGCGTCATCCCCCAGCCGCGTGCCGGGGTCCCGCTCGCTCCGGCAGTCGAGCACGAACAGCTCGGCCACACTTCCCCAGCGGTAGCTACGCCAGATCGTTCCGTCTTTCGAACGATGGACCGGGATGTGCTCGAAGTAGGCCTCCATCGCGATGGCCACGCGCTCCGGGCTCACGGAGTCCGGGTCCCAGTCGTTGGAGACCTCGTGGTCGTCCCAGGTCGCGATGAGCGCACAGCGCGCGTAGGCCTCGCGGAAGCCGTCGCCCGAGAGATACCAGCGCCAGTTGTCCCGGAACTCGTCGAGATCGCTCGCGTCGTCGTTGTAGGCCATGTCTCCGAGGTGGAGCAGCAGATCCACGTCCTGCTGGGCCGAGACCGAGAGGATCGGCCAGGGGTCGTTGGAGGCGCCGTTGCAGGCGGTGATGGCGATGCTGAGCGGCTCGAGCCAGTCGTTGGCCGGGGCAGTGCGGAAGCGAGCGGCGATGCTCCGCTGGTAGTCACGGACGAAGGTGTAGGCGTACCAGGTCCCGTCAGAGAGGTCCTCGACATCGACCATCACGGCCCCGGTCTCGGAGGGGGTGACGAGGGCGCGATGCACGAGCCGACTCTCGGCGTCCCAGACCACCACCTCGACCTCTGAGGTGTCAGCGACCACGCACGCGAGGCGGATCGAGGTCTGCTCGGGCAGGCCCGCCATGACCGCGGTCGGGAAGAGCTCCGGGTCCTCTTCGTAGAGCGAGACGTCGAAGGTCTCGACAGGCTCGCCAATGTCACCGGTCTCGCCGGTGTCGGCGCTCTCGCCGAGGACACCGCTGTCTCCCGAGTCGTCGCCGGTCTCGGCCACCAGCGGAACCTCCGCCCTGCACCCGGCGAGCACGACGGCGCCGCCGGCGAGGAGCTGTCGTCGGGAAGGGAGCGCCCGGGGGCGCACACCGCGAAGAGGAGGCGGAAGAGGCATCGACCGACCCTATCGCGCCCGGGATAGGGAGAGGCATGGCCGAGGAGCTCACAGCAAGCCAGCGACAGAGCCTGATCGCCGGTCTGCAGACCCTCCAGCACACCCTCCGGGTGGATCTGGAGGACCAGGACCGCGTCGAGACGGTGGACCTCGACCTGCCCATCGGACGCATCTCGCGCATCGACGCCCTCCAGCAGCAGGAGATGGCCAAGGCCGAGCGCGCACTCAAGAAGCAGAGGTTGCTCCAGGTCGGAGCGGCACTCGAGCGTGTCGCGGACGACGAGTACGGGTGGTGTTGCGACTGCGGCGAGTCCATCGCCTACCGCCGACTCGAGGCACGGCCAGAGGTCCCCTTCTGTGTCGGCTGCCAGGAGACGCTGGAGCGCTGAGGGGCTAGGCGCCTGGTGCACGTTGATCCCGGCCTGTCGAGGCTCGACCTCGAGGCCGACAACGACGCCCGATGATCGAGTCTCGTTCTCGATGATCGACGCCCGATGATCGAGTCTCGATGTTCGAGTCTCGCTCTCGATGATCGAGTCTCGGGTGCGGGCCTCGACCTCGGGACTCGTCGCCGCGGACGTGCGCCTGCTCCTTCGAGAACCTCGACGCCTACAAGCTCGCCCTGTCGGTCAACGAGCGGGTCGCGGCGACCCGCTGGCCGTCGGGGCGAGGCCACCTCAAGGACCAGGCCATCCGGGCGTCCGATAGCGTCGTCCTGAACATCGCCGAGGGCTGCGGCCGGGGCCGGAAGACGGCCGCTGGCAGGAACCACTTCCGAATCGCCCTGGGCAGCGCCGGCGAG
>PVBE011131035.1_pt1 | contig 63598 bp, 36 predicted proteins | sample 1631181 | NCBI WGS metagenome assembly PVBE01 (sample SAMN08397723, study PRJNA350692) | Marine metagenome, whole genome shotgun sequencing project. | isolation source: water | place: Pacific Ocean | collected 2012-04
CGATTCGGAACTAGTGCTATGCGACACGGAAGACCTGCCGGGCGCGTGCGGTACTGAGCGGCGCGCGGCGAGGGGCAAAGTGACCGCAGTCACTATCAGCCCGTTTCAAGCAGGCCCCGGCGCCACAGGGGCGAATAACCGCTGGAGCATGATCGCGGATCCGGACCCGTTCTACCGGCGTCTCAGGCTCTGCACGTTCCGGCACACCACGCCTGTCTGGTGGGCGGAGCTGTATGAGTTGGCGCGAGACGGCCTGCTCGGCCGTCGGCGTCGCGGCGCTAAGGGGGGCTCTCAGCGTTGATGATCGTCGCGGCTCTGTTTGCATCCATCGCGTCGGCGTCGCCGACCGCCTTGCCATCGGGCGTGCTGATGGGAATGGCCCTTGAGGACGTTCGGACGAGCGAGAGCATCTTCCGCGTTGCCACGACGGGTGCCCGGTTCACATTCAGCGACGGGGCGCTGGCTTGCCGCCAGCGCATCCCATTCTCGCGCGAGACCGTACAGATCGCGCTCGAGCCGTCAGTCGGTCCTTTCACGTTGGACGGGCGCACGGACTTCGCTTGTCGGTTGAGTAGCGAAGCGCTCGACGCGACGTTTCACGGCGACTCAGTTATCATTCTGAACGTGAAGCAGGCCCAGTCGATCAGCTTCCGAGGTCTGTTTCGTCCGGAGTATCAGGCCGAGCACGAGGGCAGGCATCTGCTCATCGACGAGACGGGCGGTTTCGGGGTCTACCCGGTCCGCGCCATGTCCGTGTCCCCGCCTGATCTCAGCGCCCGGCCATGGTCACTGACGTATGACCTGGCGATGGGCGACGAGGTGTGGGTGTCGGTCTTCCCGCCCAGGCCCTACAACCACGAGCGGAGCTTCGAATCACTGGCCCACGAGGGTCTGCGCGACCCCGAGTTCTGGTATCCGAGCGACGAGCTGATCGAAGCGACCGCGCGCCACTGCGATGTTCTCACGATCCACTCCTACATCTTCCCGGGCGGAGAGAAGGCCCCCTGGCGCATTCCGCGGTTCCATCCGGCTGACATCGACCGGTGGCACGAGGTCCGCGAGAAGATCCAGAGCCGCGGAATGAGAATCATCCCCTACTTCAGCCCTTACTACTACGACGGCTCGCTCGAGTTGACCGAGGGCGCGGAGCAGCGGACCTACTTCGACGAGGTGAGACACGCGATTGATGAGCTGAAGGTGGATGGGCTCTACTTCGACGGGGTCTCCATGGACTTCCGCAAGTCATACTGGGTGACCCGCAGGACTCGCCAGATGATCGGCGACGGCCGGATCCTGTACGTCCACTGCAGCACGGATCCGCTAGGCAAGGCGGGCATCTACTGCCCGTTCATCGATACCTATGCCGACTACATCCTTCGCGGCGAGGCGGGGCGGGCCGAACTCGACCGAAACACGTTCCTGCGCTGGGTGGTCAGCAGCTACAACATCGGCAACGCGGTTGGGATCTGGTGCTACTACGGGTCGACGGGGAAGAGCGGGTACCGCAACATCGTGCCGCACAGCGAAGACATCGACGCGGCCTTGCGCCTGCACGCGAGGCTGTGGCGGCAGGGGATGGCGTGGGAAGAGGCGGACCCTAACGAGCTTGCGCGGTTCGATGAGGAGTACTATCCGAAGCTCGAGCGACTGCGCGGCGACTAGGCCGGCTCAACCTGCGCCCACGGGTCCGCGGGCCAGGGGATGTCGTAGGTGAAGCGCTTCGGGGCTTTCGGCATTTCGCTCGGCATGTGACGCTCCTGCGCGCGCCACTGCTCGGCCAACTCGTCCTTCATGGCGCGATACGTCGTGGCGTGGGCCGGATCCTCCGCGAGATCGCGCAACTCCCACGGGTCTTCGACCACATTGAACAGCCGATAGCGCACCTCTCCCCCGCGCCCGCTCGTCGCCCAGAGCTTGTGCGGCCCCCTACGAATCATCAGATGCAGGAACGGGAGTCTCATCAGGAACTCCGAGTAGATCGACCTGTCCGCCCACGCCTCGCCGGCAATCAGCGGACGAAGGTCACGCCCTGGAAGGTGCGCGTCAGGCTCGACACCCGCCGCCGCGAGCACTGTGGGCGGAATGTCGACGTGGGAGATTGGCGCATCCTCGTCACGCGGCTTGTGAGCGCCGGGCCAGCGCATCAGGAACGGCACGCGCGCCGAGCCCTCGTGCATTGAGCCCTTGTAGAACTCCCCGTGCTCGCTCGTCATGTCGCCATGATCGCTGGTGAAGATGACGATCGTGTTGTCCGCCACGCCCAGCTCATCCAGCCCGTCCAGCAGTCGCCCGATCTCGGCATCGAGTTGAGTCGTGAAGCCGTAGTAGTAGGCGATCAGCCGCTTCACATCATCATCGGTCAACGGGCCAGGGCGGTTGGGCGCGTTGCTCCATCGATCGAGCACCTCGCGATTGAAGTTCGGCGGCAGTTTGATCTCGCGAGGGTCATACATCCGAGCGTATTTCTCGATTGGCCGGTACGGGTGGTGTGGCGGGAAATACGAGGCGTGAAGGAAGAACGGCTGGTCCGGCCGATCGGCCTGCTGTCCGCGGATGAAGTTCAGCGACTCCTCCGTCACCCACCGTTCGGCGGTCAGATCCTCCGGAACCCAGTTCACGCCCGCGACGGCCTCGGGATCCTCAAGCCAGTTCTTCCGGCCCTCGCGGGGCCTGCCCCAGGGCTCGCCGCGCTCGATGCCGCGTTCTTTCAGTTCGTGGTTGAGGAACGAAGCATAGTGACTGATACCCGCGGCGTCGATGAAGAACTCGTGGTTGGGACAGTGCTGAAAGTCCCGGCGGTGGTGATATGGGCAGTTGTGCATCTTGCCGACGTTGGCGGTCGTGTAGCCCGCCGTGTTGAGCTGCGACATCAGCGTCGGGATGCCTCCACGCATCGGCACGTCATTCGTGATGACACCGTGCTCGGACGAGTACAGCCCCGTGTAGATGCAGTGTCTCGTGGGCCCGCAAACGGGGTTGTTGGAGTAGGCTCCCGTGAAGCGCACGCTCTCGGCGGCCAAACGGTCGAGGCTCGGGGTAATGCACTGGGTCTGCCCGGTCCACCCCATCGCACGCGGGCTGTGTTGATCGTCGATGATGAGCAGCACGTTGGGGCGGGAACTGGACTCCTGAGCGCCCGTTCTCGCCCCCGAGGCCAGAGCCAGCCCGCCCATCGCGGAGCGCGTGATCATCTCTCGACGCGACAGCTCAGACATGCTTCGCCGCCCCCGGCCATACGGTGTCGGTGTCCCCGAGGTCCTTCTGCATGGCGAACAGCTCGTGCTTGAGGTCCTCGACCACGTCCGCGTAAGCGGGATCGCAGATGACGTTGCGCATCTCCATCGGGTCCTTCTCAAGGTCGAACAGCTCCCACTCCGGCGGCAGCGGGTCGTCGAGGTAGTAGTGGATCAGCTTGTACCGATCGGTCCGCACGCCGTAGTGCGCGCACACCCCGTGGTGCGATAGGTGCATGAAGTACCGGTAGTACATGATGTCGCGCCAGTCGCCGGGCGTGTCGCCCGCGAGGATTGAGCGGCAGGATTGGCCGTCCATGTCACCGGGCACGGGGATTCCCGCGTAATCGAGGATCAGCGGAGCGAAGTCGACGTTCAGCACCATCGCATCGCTCACGCTCCCGGGCTTGATCTCCTTCGGGTAGCGGGCGACGAACGGCATCCTCAGAGATTCCTCGTAGAAGAAGCGTTTGTCATACCAGCCGTGATCGCCGAGAAAGAAACCTTGGTCGGAGGTGTAGATGACCACCGTGTCATCCGCGAGCCCTGTCTCGTCGAGGTAGTCGAGCATGCGTCCGATGTTCGTGTCGACGGACTGGACGCAGGCAAGGTAGTCCTTCATGTAGCGCTGGTATTTCCAGCTCTTGGCTTCTTCGGGCGTCAACCCGTCCGGGACGGGACCCTTGCAGTCGTGGTCGGTGAGGTCGCGGTCGATCCGCATCGTGGCGTGGGCCGCCGCTTGCGACCGGTTGCTGTAGTCATCGTTGAAGGTCGGCGGCTCGGGAATTTCACGGTCAGCAAACATGGCTGCGTGCGTCTCGTCCGGCTCCCAGCGCCGGTGGGGAGCCTTGTGATGCGTCAGCAGGCAGAAAGGCCGGTCCGCGTCGCGCTTCTGTAGCCAATCGAGGGAGAAGTCGGTGATGAGATCGGTGACATAGCCCTCATACTGCGTCTCCTCGCCCATGGTGAACATCTTCGGGTTGTGATAGTCCCCCTGTCCCGGCAGGACGTTCCAATAGTCGAAGCCCGTAGGATCGGCATTGCCACCATGGCCCAGATGCCACTTCCCGATGACAGCCGTCTGGTAGCCCTCGCCCTGGAGCATCTGCGGGAAGGTGCGGTTGCGGCCGTCGAACCGCTCCTCCAGCGTGAGCACGCCATTGCCCTCGCGATGACTGTAGAGGCCCGTCAGAATCGTCGCGCGACTGGGCGCGCAGATCGAGTTCGTGCAGAGGCACGTGTCGAGCCGCATGCCCCCATCGGCGATGCGGTCCATGTTCGGCGTCTCGTTGATGACGCTGCCGTAACAGGTCATCGCGTGTGCCGCGTGGTCGTCGGTCATGATGTAGAGGATGTTCGGTCGTGACATGGGCCGGTGTCCTTTCGCAAGAGAGCCACGGTATCAGCGTGTTACTTCGCGGGGAACGACGCAGCACCTCGTTCGCGACGGTCCGCACCGAAGTCTGAGGATTAGGTTTGGGGGATGGAATTGGCGTGTTGGCTCCAGGGGCATCTGTGTTGTCTTGCATTGAGTCGTTGAGCACAGAGGAAGAGGGCGACTTCAGCGCCGGCGTGACTGTGGAAAGCAGTGGCGTGGACCACAGTTTGTCAACCATCAGCGCGTCGGGCGGATCGGTGATCGACCCAGGCGTCGCCCGGCTCACCGTTTACTCCCTGACGCTTGGGCCCAGGTGTACGGTGGCAGCCGTCTGTGATGCCAATCCTGGGCGCCGGGAACAGCTGACGGCGCGGTACGGGTGTGACCGAGCCTATGCGGGGCTCGAGGAGCTGTTGGCGGATGACTCCGTCGACGCCGTGGCGATCTTCACCGGCGCCCCAGACCACGCATCCCATTCCATCGCAGCAATGGAGGCAGGCAAACACTGCATCTGCGCGGTTCCCGCCGCGATGACGCTCGATGACTGCAAGGCGCTGATCGAGGCCAAAGAGCGCACGGGCATGCGCTACATGATGGCCGAGACGAGTTACTACCGGTGGGAGACGATCCTGATGCGGGATCTATATGAATCGGGGGAGTTCGGCGAGATCACCTACTCGGAGGTAGAGTACTACCACCCCATCTACCAAGGGCACGAGGAGCGAGATCACTACTGGTGGGACGCCGATGGCAAGCCAACCTGGCGTCACGGATTCGTGCCCATGCTCTATCCGACGCACTCGACGGGCTTCCTGGTCGGCGTGACCCGCGAGCGCCTGGTGTCGGCCTCGGGCCTGGGCTCTGGCCCGTCTGATGATCCGAATATGGGCGCCGGGCGAAACCAATACGACAACCCATTCTCGAGCCAGGCCGCTCTGATGGAGACGAGCGGCGGACATATCTGCCGATGTAACGTGATGTTTGGCATCCACGCGCACGGCGAGCGAGCGCAGTGGTTTGGCGAGCGATCCGCGGCTTACATGGCGGGGTCTGGCGGGCAGCCGTTCGTGGTGCAGTTGGAGGGCCGCGACCCGATCACCGAGTTGCCGGACTACTGGGACAGGCTGCCTGACGCCATGCGAGACGAGGGTGGACACGGCAACTCGCATCCGTTCCTAACCCACGAGTTCATCAGCGCAATTGTGGACGATCGCGAACCGGCAATTGACGTCTACGAGTCAGTCGCCATGACCGCTCCCGGCATCGTCGCGCATCAGTCGTCGCTGCAAGGCGGGATTCAACTTCCCGTTCCCAATTTCGACCCCTCGACGGGAGCCTGTACCGAGGTCTAAGAGTTGGCGTGGTGGCAGGGATCGTGTCGCGTGTAGGAGGGGTTTCAACCCCGACCGGTGTTGGCGTTCACCTGTCGCGCAGCCACGGCGTCGGGGTTGAAACCCCTCCTACACACGACCACACCATACGCCGCCAACTACCCGACCCGACGCCGATCCCGAGACTTCGATGCGGACCCCCAAACGGGGCGAAGGCATTCGCATCGCCACTGTGGAAACATGCGGTCCGGTCCAAAGGAGGCCACATATGGAGCCCGTGAAACTCGGCGTTGTGGGCTGCGGAGTCATCGGCCCGACGCACATGGCGCCATGCGCCGATTCCCCATTGCTAGAGCTGGTCGCGGTCGCGGATCTCATTGAGGATCGCGCGAAAGCCGCTGCCGAGAAATACAACGTCCCGAAGACGTACCGAGAGGGCGCGGATCTCATCGAGGATCCGGACATCGAGGCCGTCGTCTTGGCGTTCCCCGCCGGCAAGCGGACGGAACTCGGCCTACACGCTCTGGCCAATGGCAAGCACCTTCTGACGGAGAAGCCGGTGGCGATGAACGCCCACGAGGTGAAGGAACTTATCGCCGCCCAAGGCGACCTCACCGCCGCGTGTTGCTCGTCGAGGTTCCGTTTCATGGCGGGTGCCGCAGCCGCGACTGAGCACATCGCCAGCGGCGCGCTCGGGCCGCTGCGCGCGGTGCGCTGCCGCCATATCATGCAGTGTGGCCCAGCTCCGGATTCCCCTCGCCCCGAATGGCGGCTGAAGAAACACCTCAACGCGGGCGGGATCCTGTGCAACTGGGGATGCTACGATCTCGACTTCTTGCTCGGCGTCTGCGGCTGGCAACTCAAGCCAGAGACCGTCTTCGCACAGACGTGGACGATCTCCCCGCAATTTGAATCCCACATCGCTCCGGGATCGGACGCGGAGACGTACTACCACGCGCTGGTTCGCTGCGAGGGCGGGACGGTTCTCGCGATGGAGCGCGGGGAGTACATGCCCTGCAAGGACGATGCGGCGTGGCAGGTTATCGGCACCGAGGGCGCGCTGAAGCCCCACATGATCGCTGGGAATCCGAAGCAGGTACTCCGTTGCACCACCACCACCGAGGAAGGCGTCGCGACCGACGTGCTGTGGGAGGGCGACGAGAACTCCGGCCGGACCGGCATCGGCCCAGTGACCGACTTCGCAGCCGCGATCCGTGAGGACCGCGAGCCGTCGACGAGTCTACTCAACGCGTTGACCATGGCGCAGATCACCGACGGGATCTACGCATCGGCCGAGAAGGGCGCTTCGGTGGACATTGAGTAGGTGGATGGAACCGCGCTACGCAAGCGAGGAACAGTGCCCCGGCAAACCACGCCGGGGCACTTTCGTTTGCGCTTACGGGTAGTTGACGCTGACAGCGAGATCGCGACACCCCTGCCCCACGGAGCGAGCCCGGAGACTCTCCCAGTAGGCCCCACCGACCATGGTGCTGTTCGCCGCGCCAAAGCCGAGCTGATTCGGGTAGCGTCCGCCGCCTTTGAACTGCCCGGGGGCATCGATGCGGAGCTCGCCGTCGACGTAGACCTTCAGGTCGTCACCGACTGTCTCAATGCGGTAGTCGTGGAAGTCGTCCGTCGTGTCCATGTCGTAGCGAATGTCGCTGTTGCTCCAGACATCGATGCGGTCTGGCCAGAGTCCCAGCCGCTCGTGAGCGTCGCCGTTGCCAAACAGCACGTAGCTCGAGTCCGCGACCACCTTTGCGCGGGCCTCGATGACCAGCGGCTCGCCCGGATTCGCGCCCCACGCGTTGCGGTAGTAGTGGTAATCGCCGGAGACCTCGCCGCGGTCAGCAATGCGTAGGCTCCCATCAATCAGCTCTTCCTCGGTCCGCTCAGAACCAGGGTCACGCGTCCAGGGCGACCCGGGCACTCCATCAGCGGCGGTCCACTCAATCGTCCACTCGCCTTCGCCAGGGAGTTCCGCGGCCTCAATGGCAATGGAGACCTGGTTGGCGCCCCGCTCGACCCATTCCGGGTCTAGTGGGAAGTCAATCCAGCCATCCGCAACCGTGCTCTCAGACAGTGCATGGCCATTGAGGGCGACGGTCAGTTGCTCGGGGCGGGTGACCGTCGGCATCTCAAGGTGCAGCGTGGCCACCGCGCCCTCGCCAAAGTCCTCGCCGATGGGCAGCGTTATCTCAAGCGGCTTGTCGGGCGCGATGCTCATCGGGTAGTTGGGCGTGAGGAGCGGAACCGTACGGTAGGCGCTGCCGCCTGCGAGGAACGAGTCCGGATTCCCGTCGCGGCACGTCACGAAGTAGAGCTTGTTGAGCGTTGCCATTGTGGCCGGGTCGCCGATCTCGGCGAACACGGGTCCGTTCGGGTTGAAGTAATTGAACAGATGGATGCCGTCCGCACCGGCGGCCCAAGCGTTCATGGCGCGGCCTCGGTAGCTCTCGATGGAGCCCCGCTTGAACCGCGTCTCGCCGCGCACGCGCGAGTCGCTGATGCATGGGTAGACGGGCACGTCGTATCTGTGCCCGAGGTCCACGCTGTAATCCCACGGGTTCAGGCGGAAGTAGCAGGTCGTGTGGAGGATATCGACGAGCCCGTCCTCCAGCCACGTCTCGATATCGAAGCCCATCTCGCGGCAGTACTCGACCGAGTCGGGGACGCGCACGGTGACGAGGATCGGACGGCCGCGCTTGAGCCCCTCCTCCTCCGTCATCTCGCGGATGCGCCGCATGAGGCCGGTCATCATCTCGCGCTCTTCATCGCTTGCTTTGCCACCGTTGGCGACGCTCGCGAAGTAGCAGAGGTGTCGGAAGTAGTCGAGTTCCACGCCATCGACGTCGTAGTTCTGACAGACCTCCTCGATGTAGCCAAAGGCGAGGTCGCGGATCTCCTGGCGCGCGTAATCAACGGAACTCCATCGCCCGATCCGCGTGCGCTTGACGTGATCGCCAACGAGCCAGTCCGGATGATCGACCTTCAAGGGCGGGTAGAGCAGATATGGCTTCTCTGGCGTGTGCGCGGTGTCATGCGTATCGTTCATGCGCATCGACCAGAAGACTTCCATCGCGTTCTCGTGCGCGTAGTCCGTCACCGCCTGCAGGCAGTCCGTGCCCGCATCGATCATCTCCTGGCTCACGTTGCGCCTGTCGGGCAAGATTCCGTAGTCGGCCGACTGGCGCGTCAGGACCGTGCCGACCTTGGTGTCGTGCGTGAAGTGGCTGAATCCCGAGCTGATCGTGCAGTAGGCAATGGCGTCCACATGCTTGCCGGCCAGCGCGGTGGTGCGCTGAGCGAGGAAACTCTCGGTAGTCAGCTCCGCATCGCCCGGGAAATAGAGCACATCGCAGCCATCGTTGTTGGCGATGATCCTCCGCGGCTGGTGCGCGAGCGCCGAACGCTGCTCGCGGAGTTCGTCCAGCGTCAGGCCCTGCGCGGCGCACAGCGACACGCTCGCGGCAAGGACGCACAGCCCCGTCCCAATTGCTCTGGCAGACATATCCGACGCTCCTATCGGTCTCAGATGTCGTAGTCCCCGTGAGTCACAGGTTGTTCGCGACCGGTCAGGTGATTCCCTCGCGCAACTCCGCGGCCATAGTCGCCCTTTGTCAGAACCATCGCAGGGGCGGCGACGCCCGGAGACGAAGGGCGGCCCTCACGAATGCCTACGCCGTGACGGAGGAGTTGGCCTCATGTGTGGACTAACGCCGGCCATTGCCTTGACGTGCGCCGTCGGACTTACTTCGATAGCAGACGCAGCCATCACCCTCGCCCGGGACGGGCAGACAGAATACCGCATCGTCGTGGCCGGCGACGCGATTGCCCCCGAACGATACGCGGCCGAGGAGTTGAGCCGATTCCTGGCGGAGTCGACGGGCGCTGAGTTCCCGATTGTCGGTCCAGAAGAGGCCGGAGAGGGCCCGCTGATTCTGGTTGGTCAGGGCGAGCGCGCGGGCGACACTACGGCTCTGGGTACTGACGGGCTGATGGTGCGGACGCAGGGGCAGGACCTCATCCTGGCGGGAGGGGTGCCGCGCGGGACGCTCTACGCGGTCTACGACTTCCTCGAGGATGTCGTGGGATGCCGGTGGTGGTCGCCCAGCGCGAGCTTGATTCCCCACCACGCGCGCCTGACGGTGCCAAAGCTGAACGTCCGCGAGCTGCCTGCCATGGAGTACCGCGAGCCATTCTTCTCCGAGCAGCGCGAGCCCGAGTGGGCTGTGAGGAACCGGACGAATGGACATTCCCAATTGCTGGAGGAAGTCCACGGCGGCAAGCAGACCTACAAGGGCTTCGTGCACACGTTCTATGACCTCGTGCCGCCGAATGAGCACTTCGAGACGCACCCGGAGTGGTATAGCGAGATTGAGGGCGAGCGATCGGCCGAACACACCCAGCTCTGCCTGACCAACGACGAGATGCTCGCCGCGATGATCGAGCGCGTCAACAGTTGGCTGCGCGAGAGCCCCGAGGCGACGATCATCTCGGTCTCGCAGAACGACTGGCACGGCCGGTGCGAGTGCGAGCCGTGCAAGGCCCTCGAGGAGGAGGAGGGCTCGCCGAGCGGCCCCGTCCTGAGCGTCGTGAATGCCGTCGCGGAGGCTATTGAGGACGAGTTTCCACACGTCGCGGTTAGCACGCTGGCCTACCAATACACGCGCAAGCCGCCGCTGCACGTGAAGCCACGCGAGAACGTCATCGTGCGCCTCTGCAGCATCGAATGCTCATTCAGCCAGCCACTCGACAGCGAGGCGAACCAGACATTCGCTGACGACATTCGCGGCTGGGCCGAGATCTGCGATCGGCTGTATGTGTGGGACTACGTGACCAACTTCAGCCACTATCTCTGCCCGCACCCAAACCTCCGCGTGCAGGGGCCGAACATCCGCTTCTTCGCAGCAAACGGGGTCAAGGGGCTGTTCGCGCAGGGGCTCCATGGGCACAACTCCCAGGGCCACGATTTCGCGGACCTGAAGGCGTGGGTCATCGCGAAGCTCATGTGGGATCCCAGCCTCGATGACCAAGCGCTGATCGACGAGTTCCTGGTCGGCTACTACGGCAACGCGGCCACGGCGATGCGCGAGTACATCGAAATGATGCACGACGCGTGCGAGGAGAGCGGCGACTACCTCGCGTGCTTCTCGCCGAACACAGCCGCGCTCCTGAACATGGAGACGCTGGCGGAGGCGGACAGGATCTTCGACAGCGCCGAAGCCGCGGTGGAGGATGATGCGGACGCTCTCGACCGCGTGCGAATGGCGCGACGGACAATCGACTACGTCTGGGTCTCGCGGTATCACGAGATGCAGCAGCGAGCGAAGTGGACGGGCGCCGACTGGCTTGGCCCCAAAGACTACGACCGAGCGACGCGGAGACTCGTCTCGTTCCTGAACGAGCACGACGTCGGCCTCGTGAACTTCCACACGACCGTTGATGAGTGGGCCCAGGCCCTCGCGAGCGTCCGGCGCAGGGAAAGCGGCCCGCCGCCGGGATGCGAGGATCTTCCGCCCACGGAGTATCTGGACATGCAGGACCATGGCTTCGCGATCGGTAGTCGCCCGGAGTGGGCGAAGATCGTGGAAGACGATGAGGCCTCCGACGGAGCGGCGGTGATGATGCCGGGCGATCACCGGCAGTGGGCGACGCAGCAGTGGCTGCGCGTGCCTCCAGGCACGAAGGCGGCCGACGCCGAGTGGACATGTTACGCGGTCATCAGGTGCGAGACGACCGGCGCTGAGGGCCAGGCCTTCAGCTTCGGACTGTATGACACGATCAACAAGAAGGGCATCGGTGGCGGCAGCGTCGGTGTAGACGAGATCGAGGACGCGGATTACCACGTGTACGAGATGGTCACGTCAACCCTCGCTGAGGGGATGTACCTGTGGATCGCGCCACCAGAGAACCCGGAGAACGTGAAAGCCGTCTGGGTGGACCGAATCTTCCTGCGGAGGGCCGAGTAGGAGTCAAAGGACTCGGAACGCGACGTCGAGGCACCGCTGCTCCAGCGCTTCATCACCGGCCCGCGCCATCAGGCCAAGAAAGCCGTACGGGTACTTGATGCAGTGGCCAAGGGTTGGGTCATGCCCTCGTCGCTTATCCCAGTAAGCGCGGGTGAGTGGGCCCTGCGGCATCGGCCCATGCTCGGTGTATTGCTTGTCGGTGTCGAGCGGCCCCATGCGCGCGCGCTTGACGTACTGCTTCAGCGCTCCCGTGGCCGTCCGAGCCAAGTCCTCATGCCCCGCCTCGCGCAAGTCGATCACCGCGCGCCCAACGGTCAGCATGTGCCCCGTCCAGCCCTGCCCGCGACCGATGAACGCCTCTGCCGAGCGGACGTATTCCCTCAGGACGGACTCCGCAAGAGACTCGGTTGACCCTAGATCCGGGAACGCATCGTCATCGTCGATCGAGATGTCCATTGGCGTATCGAAGGCCTCGACCAGCTTGACGATCCCAGCCACGCGCGACGGCGTGATTGCCTCGGGCATTTCGCGCAGCGCCTTTAGGGCCAACGATGGGAAGATGACGTTGTGACCGACCATCCGCAGGTCGCCAACGTTGGCCGCGACAGCATCGATGAGACCCGCGAGCAGACTGTCGTCGGGAACTTCATCCGGCAGGGGAGCGCAGAGGTCGGTCGGGGCCCAGTACCGATCAACGATCGCACCGATGGTCTCCGACACGCCCTCCTCAACCGATTCCTCAGCGCACATGAAGTAGGCAGAGACCATCGCAGCGCCTCGATGCCCATCCGCGAAGTAGTCCATCGCGTGGGCGCGAGCCAGCGCGTCGAGCCCCATCCGAAGGTGCGAGCGGTCAATCATGCCGATCTCGCCTCCTTGTCGGCTACTCGGCTCGCGGCGAAGGCCACTGGGCGGCGGCCGCCTCGATGAGCGGGTGCGAGTCATCCTCCATCCGATCGTGCCCGATCTGCCAGAAGAACACGCCCGCGAAGCCCTCGTCGCGCGCCCATTTCGACTTCTCCCCCATCGACTCGGGATCGTCGATGCCCATGAACCGCGTGCGATCCGCCGACCAGTAGCAGGGGACGCGGCCCTCCTCGTCGGCTTCTCGCTCCCAGCCCTGCTCCAGGAGGCCTGCAAGTCCCGAGTAGGCGAGCGATCCGGCGTGTTTGGGGGCCTGGACATCCCCCACGCGCTCGCCAACCTCGAAGTTCGTGAAGATCCACCCGTAGAGCGGGAAGCCAACAACGAGCTTCTCGCGCGGCATACCCCGGTCGACCCACCACTGCATGTGTCCGGCGGTTGACGCGCGGCCAGGGTCTTTGCTGGTGGGGAAAAGCGGCGCGTTCTGGCCCGCGGTCGCCGACGGCCAGTTGCCGCTCATGTCGTAGCACATAACGTTGACGAAATCCATGGTCTCGGCCATGGCGCTCACGTCGAGCCACTGATTGGGGATCACCGCGGCCGTCAACTCGTAACGCTTGCCGGTCTCCGCGCCGAGGTCGTCGAGTTCGCCGCGCAGGCGTCGGATGAACGCTGCGTGGAGATCGCGCTCATTGGCATTGCCGGGGTGCTCCCAATCGAGGTCGACGCCGTCGTAGTCGTGCTCCCGGACCAGGTCGATGAGGGCGGAAATGTAGAGATCGGTCGCGGCCGAGTCGCTGGTCAGCGCCGTGAAACTGTGAGCCGCCGAGGCCAGCACGCGAACGCCGGCGTCGTGGGCGGACCCGGTCAGTACGGAGCTGGGCATATTTCCCTGGAGCGCCAAGGCGCCGTCGTCGGTGTGGTGTACGAAGGCGTGGCAGATGTGGGTGAACAGGCTGTAGTCGATCCCGGCGGGCGGCATCGTTTCGCCACCCCACGAGCCATAGTAGCCCATGAAGACGTGGGGGCGCGTCTCTCGCATGGCGTCCTCATCCTGCCCAGCTGATGTCGCCGAGGCGACGGCAACCGCAACGCACAGGGCCAACACCTGCGAGCGCATGGGCATCCCTCCGGAGCGTCGACGAGAGGCTCCTACTCATCTCCCGGCACGAACTGAACCGCATCGACGATCACGTGACCATCGGTGTCTTCGTTTGAGATGGTCACCACCGCGCGGCGGGCGAACTCGAAAGCGCCGAGCGATGTGAACGCGTCGTCGATGGCTGGCTTCTCGCGCTGGTTCACGGACACGGTCTCAGACCCGTCCGCGTGCTCGATGGTGATGGGCACGTTGGACGCCCGATTGTCGCCCGCCGAGTAGCAGACCCGCACCTCATACCGTCCGCTCTCAGGAAGCCGAGCCTCGAAACGAGCCGTCTTCGTCCCCTTGTCCGCATCGTCATCGTGCCGGTAGCCGAGATTGACGTACGGGCTGATGACCGCACTGTCTTTCCAGTCGCCGGTCAACTCCGCGTCCGCGTCATCGACGACGATGCCCTCGAGCGATTTGGCGTCGAGGACACGAACAACACGCCTGGGCCCTGTCCACTCGAGGACCTGCCCGTCGTCGAGCAGACGCTCGCGGAGGCGCTCGTAGTCGATTCTTTGGACCGCGACCTCCTCCTCGATGGCATGGACCGCGGCAGTCGCCGCGGATTGGCCGGTGGCCATGAACACGGGCTCCATGCGGATCGAGCCGAAGGCCATGTGTGACGCCGAGAGGCAGACCGCCACGAGGAGATTGTTGCACTCTCCCGGCGTAGGAACGATGGACTGGTAGCTGACCGGGTAGGGCGAGAACCCTCCGACCTCCACATCGCCCTCGTTGCGGACGTGGCCCTCAGCCGTGACGTAACGCTGCGTGTTGTGTGAGTCCATGCCGTAGGCTCCGAGCGCGATCGGGTCTTCCGCGACGACGCTCCCCCGACAGTTGTGTTCGGTCATGACATAGCCGCTAACCATCCGCCGGGCCTCGCGGATGTAGAGTTGGTGCGGCCAGTTGCCGTTGTCGACGAACTCGTCCTTCGGCAGCCCCCAGTTGCGCACCCACGCTTGGTTCGATTCCGGCACGCGCTCATCGTTGGCGAGAAACCACATCAGGCCCTGCTGATAGGTCTTGTGCTCGTCGATGATGCGCTCGCGCGTCTCGTAATCTCCATCGGGGTAATCGTAGTTCATCCCGATGTTGTCGCTGGCGAAGGCGCCATTGTTGTTGGTGTCGGACTTGCGATTTGGCATCATCTGGTGGTTGCCGAACACGTCAAAGCGGCCGCCCTGAAGGTAGCGAAGCAGCAGCTCATACTGCAGCGGATCGTACCCATCGGGTTTGGGGAACGGGACCCGGTTCTCGGGCGCATCCGTCAGGCACATGCGGAAGCAGTAGGCCTGGACGCGGTGATCGCCCGTGCCATCCTCGGGCGGTTGCTCCGAACTGATGCGCGGGAGCAATCCGCTATCCGGGTCGTCAGGAGTCACGTAAGGGCTGACCGGGAACTCGAACTGATGGTACCGGTCATGCGCAACCTGAACGCCGTTGAGCGTCTCGCCATACGTCGCGTTCGACTCGCGGCCGACGTGGTACCTCGCGCCGGCTTCGGCCATCAAGTCGCCTTCGTAGGTGGCATCGATGAACATGGCGCCCCGGAACACGCGCCCCGATTCCATGTGGATTGCGCTGATCCGGCGCTTCTTCTTGCGGACGCCGCCGTCGAGGTCCAGCCGCTCGGAGAAGACGACTGGGACGTCATGCGATGCGAGCATGGCCTCGAAGATCTCCTCGGCCGCGTGCGGCTCGAAGGTCCACATTGTCTCGTCATTGGCGGTGCGACGGCGCAGACGCTCGAGATACTCATCGCGCGTCTGCTGCCGCCACGCCGACGTGTCGTTATAGTAATCATAGACGCCACTGTAGAACTCGCGCGAAATCCCGCCGATGGCGGCTTTGTTGCCGATGTCGGTGGCGCCCAGACCACCAGAAGTCAGCCCGCCGAGGTGGGTGCCGGGCTCGACGAGCACGACCGTCTTGCCCATGCGAGCCACTTGAATCGCAGCGGCGACGCCGGAGGATGTTCCACCATACACGACGACGTCATACCGGTCAGTTGGCGCGCCAATGGCGCCAGTTGCCGATGCCATGTGGATCACCGCCATGCAGAGCGCAGTCTTCAGCAAGCGTCTCAATCTCGGCTCCTCAGTCGAGCGCGTAATCCGCCGGCTTCAGCCCCGTCTTGTGTCCTCCGACGCCGATCTCGTTGGGCTCATATTCACCGACGAGGTCAACGCAACCGTCCGCCGTGATCTGCTCAGCCATGCCAAGCGCCCAGTAGCAGGCGTTCACGCAGAGCCGCCGAAAGCCGGCGCTCTTCAGATCGCCGGAGTGCCCCATGGTGGTGGTGAAGACCTGGGCGGTGTTCCCTGTCTCTCCGGTGTAGGTCTTCGTCCATGCGACGGGCAGGATTTCCTTCTCCGTGAGCACCTCATCGGCCGGATCCATGCCGACCAAGACGTGCCCCACGATGACGGGGCTGCAGTCGCCGCAGAGCGTGGTCAGCCCGTAGACGTCGGACGGCCCCCAGATGTCATCGCATCCGCGGACGATCGGACAGTCTTCGCGACCGTCGGCGATCACGCCACGCGTGCTCTCGAAGTTGTGATGGCCGTGATGGTTGACCCAGGTCTCGCCGAGGACTTGTCTTCCCCATCCGCCTTCGGTCTCTCCCTCGGCCCTGCAGGTCCACTTCGCGAAGGGGCTGTCCGGATTCTTCACATAGTTGAAAGCGTGTGTTGCGGTGCGCAGGCCCATCATGGGCTTGCCGGAATTGGTGAAGTCGATGATCCGCTGCATCTGATCGTCCGGAAGCTCGCGGAAGCGCGTGAACATGACCATCATGTCGGCATCCTCGAGCGCCTCGAGCCCGGGGATGTTATCGAGCGTCTGCGGATCGATCTCGCCCGTCTCGGGATTGATGGCCCAGAGCACGGTACACTTGAAGCCATGATGCGCGGCGAGGATGCGCGCCAACTGTGGCATCGACTCCTCGGACCGATACTCCTCATCCCCCGTCACGAACACGATATGCTTGCCGTTCCCTGGACCGTCAGAGCCCTCGTAGACAATAAACTGCTCGCTTGCCATGATTGCGGACGCCTCCCGTGTGATAGTTGAAGCGGTGTTCGGCCCGATGGTCGGACGGCCCTCCTGCGGCTGAGGGCTCGCTCAGAGATCGCCGAGGCGGTACAGAGCGACATCGTCGATGTAGACCTTCTCGTCCGGCTCAAAGCCGTTCACCACCACGATCAGCAGCATCTCAGCGACGTCCTTTCCGCTGAGTTCCGCGGGGATATCTCCACCCGTCGCGACAGCCTGCCAGCGCCCGGGCTCGGGGGTGATGGACGTGCTTGTCGTGACCAGGTTTGCATGGTCGGCATCGCGCGGCGTGATCGCGATCTCCACCGTGCCCTTCGTCTCAGTGGGCGTGTAGACGAAGCAGACCGCCGCGTAGCGGCCAGGCTCAAAGGGCAGCGTCTGGTTCGGCCCCCCGCGGCTCATGCCATCGCACAACATGCTGAGCGTGCCCGTGCGGACCTCGTCCTCGGAGTAGAACATCTTCCCGATTCCCCACTTGACCCAGGTCGCCCACCCATCGCGATTCTCGAATGATGCGTCAAGGGCGAGGTTCTCGCCCGCGCCCTCGACCATGTTGAGCATCGTCTGGGCCTGGTCACTGACGACCGAGCCATCACCTGAGTCCGCCAACCCTCGGAGCCGGTCGGCGACCGCGTCGCTGCGCTCGACCCAATCGAACACCTTCCAGAGGCTCGTGGCGCCCCACGAATCGCCACTCAGGGCGCTGTACCGATCGATCCCCAGGGAGTGAACAAGCACGGGGTGATCCACAAGCTCCTCCGAGATCTCACGACGCCGCGCGCCCATCCCTGTGCGCGAGATCGCGTCATCGAGCGCGGCCAGCGCGTCGGCCTCAGTGTCGATCGCATCGACCGTATCGTCCGAGCCGGCGTAGGCCAGGGCGGAGGCCTCGTAGTAGCCGAAGGCCTTGAGGAGAAGCTCGGCGCGAGCGCGCTGCTTGTCGGTCTGAGCCTTGGCAACGGATGACTCCAGGAGGCGGCGGCACTCGGCGATCTCGGCGGCCGTCACATCGGCGAGGTACGTGGCGGTCGAGAAGGTCAGATACTGCCCGCCGTCGGTGAACCATGGCGAATCGAGAATCCGGCGCGTCCAGAAATCCTCCCAGAAATCATAGTAGGCCTTGAGATCCGTTGCGCCGTCGGCGCCCACGCAGCGGGCGTACCAGTCGTCGAGCAACGCCTCTACGTCCTGACTGGGATCCCACTGGAGCTTCAGCGAGATGTACAGCTTTGGCCCCTCGCCGAAGTTCGGGTAGGCCTCGGCATAGAGCGCCCGCACTCCGTTCTCATGGCCGAAACGGTAGTAGTCGGCCATCACGCGAGGCCACACGCGCGGCAGGCAGTAGGGCGTGCCGTAGATGTAGTCGTACCAACCCACGACAGGGCTCTTCTCATGCCAGTCCTTCGTGGCTTGCTCGCCGTCGGCGCGGATCTCGGGCTTGACCCACTTCATCCGGTCGTACGTCATGTATGGGATGATCCGCTCGTGCACCTGGACGCGGTCGGGCGGCTGGCCAATCTCGCTGTACGCGAGGCAGCCGAAGAACTTGTCGGGATGGACCTCAAGCACGCCCTCCACCACCGCGTTGGCCCACTCGAAGTATCGATCGGACAGGTGGTCGTAGTTGATGAAGTTCTTCGTGCCCGGATCCCGCGCCGTGCAGTTCTCGCAGTAGCAGTGGCCGCTGGAATCGTTGACGCCCAGGGAGTAAGACTCGACCCCCGGATTGGCATCGAAGTACTTGATGATGTTGGCGATGGCCTCATCGACAATGCCGTCCGCGGTGAAGCACGGTTGCCAGCGGTGCGTGTCGTTTGTGGGCGGAAGGAAGCGCTCTTCGCCCTGGAGCGGGAAGAACTCCGGATGCGAGAGGGTGTAGGTCTCGGGCGGGAAGAGCGCGTTCAGGTTGTGATGGAAGCCGACGCGGCCATGCATCCGGTTCCGCCGCGCCCACGTGGTCTGGGCGCTGCCGCGCAGGCCGCTGAAGAGCCGCGAGAAGAAGGCGGGTTCGACGAGGACGGGGTCCGTGGGAACATCGATCGAGTTCTGCTCCGGCACGTCGGTCCCATCCGGCCCAGGCAGGAGCCAACGGACGCCGACGTAGCGCTCGAGGAACTCGTAGACGCCAAACTCCGTGCCCCAGTCACTCGGTCCAAGGATGACGATGGCGGAATCGCCGGGGAACTCAATACGAAAGCCGTCGGCGTCCATGTCGGTGTCGATGGCGAGACCGTCGACCGTCTCGCTTCGACCGACGTGTATCGCCACAAGGTCCTCGGGCGCTTCCTCCACGATCTCCAGCCGGGCGCCAGTCGATTCCTCGATGAGGGTCTGCATCTCAACGCAGGCAGCGCGTAGCGACGCGGCTGCGTCCGCCTTAAGGACGATGGCGGCGCGGGCCTCGCCGTCCTCGACGATGGGGACGGCTAGTGCCAGCGACGGCATCAGGGCGATGGCTACGACGGCAGGAATCCACTGTCTCATCGGGCGGCCTCCAGGCGTGTCGGTATGAGGTAACAACGTTTCGACCGAGCAAACGGGCTTACCTGCGCGTCACTCGCGCTTCGGCCAGGCGGGCGAACAGCTCATCGGCGGACAGGTTGTCCGCCTCGATGTAGATGGGATCTCCCGAGAGCGCGAGGTCGGAGCCAGCGACGGCGTTGCCCATCATGTTGGTAACATCGAGACCCCGGCGCTTGAGCGAGAGCGACATATCAGCGGGCTCCTCGCCCCAGTACCACGCCACGGCAACGGAACGTTCGCCGGATGAGAAGACGTAGCAGTGGGTCTCCGCGCCGAGGCCAACCTCGCGGCCCAGTGGCTCGAGGCCATCCAGGGCGCGAGACAACGCGCTATAGGCGACGAGGGCTGGACGAGGCGCGCCGTCAAACTCGACTGCGTACATGCCCTCGGGGCGGATGATCCACCGGGCGTCCGCCCCGCGTTCGGAATACAGCTCGTAGAACCAGAAGACCTTGCGGATGCCGCTGCCAAGCTCGATGACGTGCGACCGCACCATGTCCCGCGCCTGCCGCTGGACGCTCGGGACGCGATGCCATGGCTCGTGGGATTTGGGCACGATCTCTTTCGAATACCAGGGCGGGACATAGGTGCCTTCTTCGGTATTCCAGATCTCAAGATCGGGCTTGCCATGCTCGGCGAAAATGCGACGGAGGTACTCAACAACGGAGTCAGCGCCCTTCTTCTGGTACTTGATCTCGGGCGGCCCGGCGTCGGCGACACCATAGAAATGCCCGCAGAAGATATCGATGTACTGGAGCCCCCCGAGCGCCGCGAGGGCCTCGAGGAACTCGTTGTCGGCCCAGGCCGTGTCGCCGGCGACGATGAGGCAGTCGGGGTCAGCGCGCTTCGCGGCCTCGTGGGCGGTCTTCAGGATCGGCAGGAAATCCTCGGCGTTCATCCACGCTGTGGGCTCGTTCATGACTTCCCAATGGGTGAACCGATCCTTGTACCGCGAGACCGTCTCGAAGACGTAGCGCTCCCACGCGTCGAGCCGCGGCATCTTGGCGGTCTCAGACTGGCCCTTGCTCCAGCCGCCATGGGTGGGCGTGTCGGAGTTGGCCCAAGCGGGCACGGCGGCGAGCACGGGCAGCGCGCTGATACCAAGCTCATCGAGGCTCCGCAGGAAGAACTGGTCCTCTTCCCTCTCTTCCGGCCACGAGAACGGGCCATCCTCCGGCTGAACGGCGGGCCAGGCCAGGAGATAGGTGCGTAGCCATCGGACGCCGAGATGCTCGAGAGCAGAATGCGCGAAACCGTGCAGGCCGAAGTGGGAGTCGGCGACAGGCTCGCGCGGAGTGCCGTCGATGACGCCGAAGATGAGTTCCTCGGCATCGAACACCTCGCCTGATCCGCCAATCACCTCCACAGTCGCCCTGTACGAGCCGAGCGGCACCTTCCCAAGCCGGATCTCCGGCCTCGCAGGCGGGCGCTCACCGGAGTAGGGCGTGTTTCCGAAGTAGTCCTCGACGGAGTAGCGGATGGTCAGGTCGCCGGGGTCGGTCTCGCTGAAGACCGATGGTCGGATGCGGACATCTTCGCCACCGAAGTACAGGTTCTCATTCTTCGTAGGATGGTTGCAGCTCAGGCCCAGGTCAACCGGCCGACCAGGCGCGTAGTCGGTCAGGTCGCCCTCTTCGAGTTGAACGCCGTCAATCCACGCGACACCGTCCTCCGGGAAAGGGATCAGCACCCAGGCGTAGCTGCCCTCCGTCTCGCCCATCGTAATCCGATTGCTATAGCGCTTCCACTCAGTGGTCAGCCTGAAGTTCGACCAGCCCCAGTCCTGCCACTTGTCACCAACGCTCACTGTGAGCGGCAGGCCATCGCGCTCGCCCTTGGCGTAGAGCGACACCGTGTACGTCTTCCCTTGTTCGAGCTTGATCCAGCGAAACGTGCACCACGGGGAGAAGCCCTCGCGCCCGAAGGGCGGGACGAAGCGGAGCTTGAGGCTGTGATCGCCGTGCGCGGCGGTCGTGGGGTCGATCTCTCCCCGGCGCGGATCGCCCGCGAGCCCGTGCTTGATCCACGTGTACGCCAGGAACGAGCTGAAGCCATCGTATCCCGTCTCGAAGCTGCTGCCGTCGAGGATGAGGTTGGGGCCGCCCGAGGCCGGGCCGGTGAGGCAGAGCGCAAGCAAGGCGATGGGCATTGAGCGTTCTCCTCAGTTGGGCTTACTCCTCGGCAATCAGCGCGCGTCGACCGATTACCCTCTGACTCGGCACGGTGCTATTCGAAACGAAGCGTGCCGAAGACGGTTCCCAGATCCCGCGGCAGGTGGAAGGGCGCGTCGCCCGCCGACCATGGGACAGCGGTGAGTTTTTCGCGGCCCTGTCGGAGATGGATGACGACGTTCACGCGCCAGACGTCGCCAGGCTGCGGCGTCGCCCCAAGGGTCTTCAGCGGGATGGTGGCGTCGATGCGGAAACCGTCATCCAGTAAATGCGTGTCCGCGGTCCACTCCCCGTCCCATTTGAGGTTACGGACGAAGTGGCCGGCGAACGAATCGTACTTGGTGTGAGACTCCGACACGCCGCCGCCAGGAGTCGCGGCGAAGGCCACGTACGATCTCTCAGCCCCAGCCGTGTCGATGAGGAAATGCGCGCCATCGCCGGCGTAGACATCCCACGAATCATGGGCGCCCGGAGTGCGAGGGATGGCGGAGACGTCGATGCCCGTGACCTCACACGCCAGGTGGAGGCTTTCGGCGTCACGGCTGGCGCCGATGCGCGCAACACCAGAATCGAATGCCACGCGAGATGTCAGCGACGGTTTCTCGGCAACGGGGCAGCGCAGTTCAGGCACGGCGCGAAGCGGCAGCTCGTGGCGCAGCACGACGAGGTCGCCGCTCAGCAACTCGACGCGGGCGCGAGGACTGGCGTCGTGGGTCGTCGCCGAGCCCGCCGCGCGGAATTGAGTGACGACTTCAGCGCCCGGCGCGATGTCGACGGCGGAGGCGTTGGGAGATACATCCAGGCCGTCTGCCCGCGCCCAGGTCACCCGCGCGGTAATAGGATGATCGAACGCGTTGCGAACCGGAACGGACACCTCGCCGTCAACCTGCCCGTCGGTGTCGGCGACAACCGTAAGGGGCTTCAGGACAGAACGCTGTTCGTTGGCCTGGACCAGATCCGGGTGCCAAGTGGTGAACTCAACCGCCGGCCCACCCCGCAGGCCGTAGATGGCGCTGACTTTGCTCCTCAAATCGCGCTCCGTGGCGTAACCGGCCCGGCCGAGGGCGGTCTTCGGCTCATGGTTGAACATGAACACCCCGGGCGCCCCGCCGTCAAGCGCCCCATCGATCCCGCGCTCCAGATCGGCCATGCTGAGTCCGCCCTTGACCCATTCGTGCTCGACGAAACTGACGTCTTGCACCTTGCGCGGCCAAACCTCCGTGCGCGTCCCCTTGGCCATGTCGACGTAGTCCATCATGTTTGGGCCCTCGGGCATGATGATGTCGAAGATGTCCTCGTCGATCCACGTCCGCGGATCGAGCCCCTGGTCCTGCATTATTCCGGTGCCCCAGTGCTTCAGGTGCCAGCTTTCGTCGCCGAAACTCGCGCACAGCGCGACGTAACAGTCGCTGTCCTCCTTGACCTCATCAACCGCCGCGCGCAGGTCGCGGACGAACTGGTTCATGTGCTCGGCCTTGTTCGGCTCGTCGGTATTGAAGAAGTGCCCGTAGCGAGTGAAATCGATGATGAAGCCATCGATGTCGTGGTTCTCCACGATCCACGTGATCTTCTCGACCTGATAGGCGCGGACTTCGGGGAGAGCGTAGTCCCAGTTGCCCGGGCCACGTTTGATCATCCACTCGGGATGGGCGCGCATGGTGGCATCGCGTGAGAACGACCGCTCCGCCATGAGCGATACGAAGAGCCTCAGCCCCAGCTCGTGGGCCCGATCCGTGAGAACGTCCACGATGTTCGTGTCGCTCTCGGCGCACCACCGGAAGAACTCGTTCGCACGATAGTCTCCGTGCCGCGTGTGACCGGTCATCTGGTACAGCTCAGTGTAGGGCGTCGGGATCGTGATCCCGCCGAGGCCGCCCAGCTCCACGTTGAGGAAGTCAGCCGAGGCATCGCGCAGAGGCTCGAGCAACCTCGCGATGCAGGCCTCGTCATGGACGCCCCACTTCCAGAAGTAGCTGAAGCCATCGTTGTCATAGCCCAAGACTCTCACGTCCTGGCTGTCTCGCTCTTCCTTGACCCGGCGGGCCTGGCGCTGCGAGAGTTTGACCAGTCGGACGCCCGCGAGCGACGCGACAGCGGCGCGAGTTTCGCTATCGTACGTGCCATAGGGTTGCTGGAAGACGAGGCTCTGGCCGGTGAGGTCGGCGGCCCGGTAGCGAATCTCGACCAGGCGCCCCTCAGCCCCGGACGCCTGGCTCGGATCGCAGTGGAGGAAGTAGGGCTCGTCAGACAATCGAACGTCGATGCCGCCCAGCGTGGGGTGCGCGTAGGTGAGCACCCAGATCTCGTACCAACCACGCAGATCGAGGGGCAACTCGAGCGCCGAAGCGAGGGTGGATTCGGGGTCCGCGACGTCTTGCGTCTCCACCGACACGAGTGCGGCGTCATCACCTGCGTCCGTGTGGTAGCTGCGCAGCCACCACTTGCCTTTTTCGCCCGTCGTCGAGATCGCTTCACTCGGAGCCAAGAACGACATGTCGGTGATGAGGATCTCGTCGCCGGTCTTCAGGCCGTCTGGCCTGCGAATCGCGTTGGCAAACTGGCGACCACGGATGCGCGTCGCCGCGTAGACCGTTTCTTCGCCGAGGGAGGCGCTGACGACCGCGCTGCCCTTCTCCAGCCTGGTCACATTGCGGCGGGCGAGCGTGACGGACGCCTCGCCGCCATTCATCTCCGCCGAGCCACTCCAGAGCGTATCGCCCGAGTAGTTGAGAATCGCGAAGCCGACGGTTCCGGTCGCGTCTGGTCCGGCCGCGAGGCGCAGCTCCGTATCTTGGCCGACGGGGATCTCATCCGGGACGCGTAGTTCGAGCGCGCCGTCGGCATTGGCCGCCATGCCCGAGACCAGCGCGCCGACTACGGAGAGGCCGATGTGCGTGCGTGTGGGTGCCATGCCTGAGCATTCCCGAGCCAACGGGCCGAGCCCTGCGCGCAGGGCTCGAACTACTCCTGCGGTCCGGGATGCACCACCTTATACTCGCGACCATTCGTGCGCGGATCTGAGTTATCGGAGGCGGAGAAGTAGAGCCCCCGCGCGCCCCAATGGCTGTATCGACCCTCGCCCTCGGCGCGGATGTCCTTGTGGGCGGAGTGAGCGGGGCCGAGCGGCTCGCCGTCCTCGTAGAGCACCAGGTGGGAGAACCCGCCCGCGACGTCGCTCGGCGAGCCATTGTCCAGACCAGCCTTATAGGCGAAGCCAATCTCGGAACTCATGGACTTCGGATCGATGACCTCCTCGAAGGCCTCGACGGCACGATTATGGCGCTCGACCGCCCAGACAGCCGCCTCATCCATCCCGGCGGCCTGGAACGCGGCGATGGCATACGGGAAGCTGTAGAACTGGTGGATGTTCATCGAGTAGATGTTGTTCAGGTTATACTGGCGAGCCGTCGCGACCATCTCCTCGTAATCCAAACCGCGTAGATGCGCGAGGTAGTCGGCCGGGACCTCGAAGTTGCGCGTGAAATTCATCGCGCGCTGGGCGAGCGCAGCGGTCATGTCCGCGTATCGCTTGTCCCCCGTCTCGCGGAACGCGAGCGATGACAGAATCAGCGGCAGATATCCCGCCTCATCCCACGCGCTCATGAACGCCGGTTCGCGGAAGTCCATGCTGGCGAGAATGGCATCACGCAAGGGCACGGCCTCGGCCGGAGGAACGGACGTGAGGTAGTACAGCAGGCTGACGCTCGTGTTGGAGACGAAGCGGAAGTGCTGCTTGGTGACAAAGCGCCAGTCGGCGCCCTCGGCCACGTTCAGCTCCGCGGCCATGATCTCGTCAGCGCGCTCCTTCCACACGTCATCGCCCGTGATCTCCCAGTAGCGGATCAGCCCGCCGATACGGTCTTCGTTCTCAGTCCGGGCGCCGGATGTGTGGAACTTCGCGTACTCTCCCGCGACCTCAAGCGCGCGCTCATCACCCGTCAGCAGGTAGTAGTCGATCGCGCCGTGAGTGGCCGTTCCGTAACCGCGGACTCCGTTGCCCCAGTGCTGCTGGTCGTGCCGATGGCCGCCACCGACGTAGTTCGGCTCCTCCTCGCAGTAGTGGCAGGTGTCGACATCCATGACGTGGCGCGCCATCGCCTCGGCCGTCCGGAAGGCCTCGTAGTCGCCCGTGCGGACGTACTGCAGGAAGAGCGAGTGGGTGAGCGTGCCGTCGTTGCAGAGCCAACCGACGTACCCGCGACTGCACCACGCCTTCTCCCCCTGGTAGCCATAGTGCGAGGGCGTCTCGTAGCCGTGGAAGAGCGTGTCGCCGTAGTCGATCATGCCATCCCAGTTGAAGGCACGCTGATTCTGGCGGATCCACTCGAGCCCTACATTTTGAACGCCCTCAAGCAGCGGATAGCCCTCGGGATCAGGCAGCGCGAAGGGCCCGAACGCCCCGGAATCGGCATACCACTCCGGAGAGCACTCCAGCAGCAGAGGCTCGTTCATCCCCGCGACGAGTTGCCCACCGACATCCTCACCCGCCGGCCCAAATCGCAGCGTCATTTCATGCGTCAGGCCGAGGCCTTCCCCGCCGTACGGCCACAGGCTCAGGTCATAATGGTAGACGTTCTCGACTTCGTCGTAGCGGCGGCGCAGGTCAAGCACCTGATCGCCGCGCTCGGGCCAGAGGCCGACGGTGATGCCGCCCTCGTCGATCGCAAGCTCCTTCGGGTGCATCTGCCAGAAGTTGCGCATGGCGACGTGCATGGCAGACCCCTCGCCGGACAGGCGTGCCCAGCCCGCGGCCTCTTTGCCGGAAGCGATCTCCTCACCGTCGGCCGCCACTGAGTAGCCGACCGACTTGTCGAGCGTGTATGGGGCGAGGTGGTAGATCTTCTTCGGCCCCGTCTCGTGGAGGGAAACGGACTGGCCCGCGTCAAGCGAGCCCACATGGGGCGTCTCGCCGCCAAGCCCCCAGCTAGTGTCGCCAGCGGTCGCGAGCGGGAAGCGCAGGGACATGGTCCGGATGAAGTCCTGCTTGGGCTTGCCCGCGTAGACGAAGGTGTGGATGATGCGCAGCTCCGGGCGGCCGGCGTAGGCGTGGGCGCGAATGGTGTATTGGATGAGTCGACGTCCCTCGGCGTTGACGAGCCAGCCGCTGAGTTTCACCACGGCGTGAAGCTCGTTGGCATTCTCGACCTCGACGAGGTAATCGCCGGCTAGGGTGGCATCGAATCGCTCGCGTTCAGAGCCCGCCGCGTCACGCAGCCAATTCTCCTCTTCGGGCTCTCCCGGAAGTTCGTGCTCGACCTCACACGCGAAACTGCTGCCGCCGTCAACAACCTGCGTGTCCCATTGGCCATCGCCATCAAGATCCGCCCACGCCTGCGAGGGCAGGCCGAAGGAGGCGCGGCTGAACGAGAAGCGCGCGACGCCCGTATCGACGACCACCGCAGCGGCGGTCTCAGAGACCTCAACCTGGGCATGGTCCGTCGCGCTCGCCTGTCCGGGCCGCAACGTCATCGCGATCTCGCCATCGGCGGGGAGACTGACCTGCGTGTCCACCAGGAGCCACTTGACGCTGCCATCGTACCAGCGCGCGATCGGACGAACGGCGCACGGCACACCAGTGCCGTCCGCGAGGGTCAGTTGAGCCTCGTCGCAGTCGGGCAGCTCGCCGAGTGTGAAGGGCACTCCGCCGCGCACGGGCGCGCTATCTCGAGCCAGCCCCGCGTGATCGCGTGCGGCGAGTGGGACCTCGACCTGCGCGGTGGCCATTGCGCCCGCTGCCAGCAAGATCGTCACCGATAGCGTGTTCATGATCTTCGCCTCCTGTGTGGACATCCCCTAGCGTGCGGTCGGGTACTTCCCCGTCAAGTAGTCGTCGACGGTGACCAACTCATCATCAGACAGCGCGCGCCCGTAGACGATCACCTCGAAGATGTCGCCGACGTAGTACTGATCTGTAATACCGTCCGAGGCGACGTGAAAGTTCGCCAGGGACTTGGCGCTGGACGTGAGGGCGTCGATGCGGACGGGATGGCTGACGCCACGGTGGGTCTCCTCATGAAGCGGAGCCATCATCTGAAACCCGGGATCCTCCCACGGAACGCCACCGAGCGGATGAGCGCAGGCGAGACGGGGCCACAGGTCGGGAGAGGGCTCGCCCAATGACTGAGAGACGACGAACAGCGTCATCCCCCCCACGCCCTCACGCAAGTCGCCGCAACTCATTACCGCCCCACCGGGGAAGTGCGTCGCGGGCACGCCATCGAGCGCCTCGGCCGCTAACGTTGGGACGCCTGCTATCGCTGTGGCGTGGTGCCCGTTGCCGGAGAGGTCGAACCAAGTCGCGACCGACGCGCCATCGTCGATTTGCTCCGAGCAGGCTGCGTCGAGGTGAAGCAGCAATCCAGGGATTGATGCGAGGGCGGGCGACGCGACCGCGCGCCTGTCGACCGTGATGACGAATGACTGCTCGCGGTCGAGGTCATTGGCTGAGGCCCGCAGCGTGATCCGGTGTTCCCCCGTTGCCGCCTTGCGGGGAGTGCCCGAAAGCACCCCCGTGTCGGCGTCGAAACTCAGCCATGCCGGCAGATCATGTGGCGCGCTGAGCGACACCTCGCCCTCGGCGCCCTGGGCAAGACGGGCGTCGAGCGCATACGAATAGGGCTCGCCCACGACTGCCCGGGGATTCGGGACCGACACGATGGACGGAGCCGAGATCATTGTGATCTTGTCGGCGCCCTCGCCGATGACCGGGTTGGCCGGATTTCGGCTCGTCGTGTTCGTGAAATGCATCGTGCCGCCGTCGCGAGCGAACAGGCGCACCTTGCCAAACAGGGAATCCTCAGCGATCAGCTTCGCCGTTCCATCGACGGTGATCTGCGGCAGGATCGGGGCTGTCGGCGGGCTGGTGCTGAAGGTCGCGTTGCGGAAGCTCACTTCGGCGTCGCCGTGGATGTCCACCGTAGTGCATGCCTGTACAGAGTCACCCGTTCCCGGCGTCCCCTCAAAGCGGACCTTCCCTCCCCAGACCATGAACTCGCAGCATTTCGTCGGCCCGGCGAAGGTCACGTCAGTCTCGCCGCCCGAGAGGTAGATTCCCCAGGTGTGAGTCCTGACGGGCTTGTCCTCGGTGCGCAAGGTCAGATTGCCGACCTTCAGCGTCGTGTTCGTCTTGCCGGGCGCGGGCCACGGGACAGGCAGCCTGACAGTGCCCCTCAAGTTGCGGGCGATGATGGAGGGGATGAAGAACGGGCAATCACCCAGCACGATCTCAGACTCGGGTTGGCCCTCCTCGATGCCCCCGAAGAACACCCACCACCACGGCACGGCGGAATCCACGACCTCGATGCGGTACTTCGCGCCTGGGACATTGCTCTCGTCGAAGACTCGACTGAATGCCGTGTCCTCGGGCAGGTCGAGCCGCCCATCCGCCCCTTGGCTCGAGTCCGTGTAGAGCGAGACATTGTAGCGACTGTCACGCAGCACGACGTCGGCGTTGCTGCTTCCCATGATGATGGAGTCGGGGTTGGGCCCCTGGATCAGACGCGTGGCATAGAGCAGAGGCTTCGTGAGGCCGAAGACGATCCCGTACGTGTAGCGCACGGTTGTGTCGGTCGCGATCCACGCCCCGTCGACCAGATCAAACCGGCCCTGGGCGATGACTCCCTCGCGCTGCGTCCCGCCGACAGTCGTGCAGTTGGTGACCAGCGTCCCACCGGACCACTCAGTACCGTGCTCGCGGGAATAGCGGCTCATCATCTCCGCCACGCAGCCGTTGAGGGTCAGCGTGCCAGCCTGAAGTCTGAGATTCCCGTGGATCCTCAGGTGCGTGTTGACGCGCTTCGTATCCTCGGTGATGACCAGATCGCCGGCGATCTCCTCGACGGTCATCTCCGCGGGCGTGGTGAAGGACCGCACCTCGGAGGTAGACGTCCCGAGCGCATTCGCCGCAGTCAGTTGGTACTGGTAGGTCGTGTCGGGCTTGAGCAGGTTTGCGTTGATCTCGAACGGGCCGTCTCTGATCACCTCATCGGTGACGCTCTGCTTGGCCGCCCCATCCCCCTCGGTCCACCAAGTGGCCGTGACGCGGGCGCTATTGCCTGCAGCGAGATTCCCCCCCCAGGCGAGCGCCGACCGTCGCCAAGTCCGTGGCGCTGGTGCTCTCGACGACGGGCGCCACGGGAGCAGGTCGAGTCTCGGCGTCAGCATCCGGGACGATGATCTCGATCTCATTCAGCCCGACGAACCGATTCTCGCCCTCGGGATCGTCGTCGGTGTACGAGCTGCGGATATCGATGGCAAGCCACCGGGCGCGCGCGCCGTTGAGGTCGATGACGTCCGGCGGGTTTGACTCGAAGGGAGTCGCTTTGGTGAGGGTGATGGTCTTCAGGAATGTCCAATCGGCGAAGTCCGCTCCGGGATCGGCGTCCGCGTCGGACAGATACAGGTCGGCGTCTTTCACGCCGCGATTGGCGTACGGCTGGCGCGCCCCGTCAGGCTTCTTCCAAGTGAAGTTGTAGTTCCAGACCTTGAGCGTCTCAAGCGGAACCACGCGCCCCAGGTCGAGTTTGACCCACTGCAGGGAGGGGTCGGACCCGTCGGAGTGCCACCCGGTGTACGAGTCATCGCTCAGCCCCTCGGCGTTGATGCCGGAGCGGTTCACGAGATTGCCGGCGGAGCCGCCGGCGTTGTCGCCCTGAGGCGGCACCGTCGCGACGACCGATGGCGTCCGCCGCGCCAGGCGTTCAAACGCGAGTTGGTTGGCGGAGGCGGCGCACGTAAGAAGACAGATAGTCGCGGCGTTCACTGCAAGTCTCACTGGGCGAATCTCTCAATGGCCTCGGCGAGCGCGAGGCGGTATGTGCCGAACTCCTCGGACGGCCATTTCGCGTCATGCGCGCGCTCGCCCAACTCGAAAGCGGCGAGCTTATCATCGATGAGTTTCCGAGCGGCGGGAGCGCCCGCGTGGTTGGGGTTCTCCTCGGCGAGGCGCTGGAGCGTCAGCATGTAGCGGTAGTCGTCGATGCCCTCGCGGATCTCGCGCTCGAAAGTGATCGACGGAATGAGATCCATGTCAGCGTTGGTGACGCACCAGGAGTAGTCGTCCTCGCGGCAATCGAGGGCGTAGTAGGGGTCGCCCGCGCAGATGTTCCAGTGCCACGAGACCCGGAACTTCATGTCATGCTCCTTGGCGCACTTATACATGTAGGTGCCCAGCGTCCAGCGGTTGCCGCCGTTGTAGAACGCCCAATCGCTGCCGCCACTATGGATGGCGTCGATGGCCGCCTCATCGTGGGTGTTGAGGTTGGCGATCTTCAGCGCGGCGGCGAGAGGCAGGTGCGGGTCATCGGGCTCGGGCGACCGGAGACTTGTGGCGCCCGTGGTCAGCATCCCCTCGGGCGCGGCCTCGCGCCACGCGCGGGCGTTGTCGGCGTGAGGGGCGATCGCGTCGCCGATTGGCTCGTCGCAGAGATTGTACGCGACAGGCAGCCAACCAGCAGCTTTGGCGTGAGTATCAACCTCCGTCAGCACGGCGCGGAGGAAATCCACATACTCGGTGAACCCGCCTCGTTGCATGGCCGCGTTGTCGATTTGGTAATTGTTGAACCCGCGGATTCCGCCATTGTAGTTGACGACCGTCATGTTGAAGCCGGCGGCTTTGGCCTCGTCCATCTCGAAGTCGGCCTGCGTGAAGTCGATGAGCGGCTTGCCGTCTTCCCAGCCGCTGATCTGAAGCGTGGGGATGCCGGAGAACGCCGTGCAACCGTACTCGCGCAGCTTGGCGAGGCACTTGCGGAGCATGTCGGCGTCGTAGTCGCCGAGATCCTCATCATACCAGGGCAAGTCGATGCTCGAGCCCCATGGGCCAGCAGGGACATCGAGTTCATCCAAGGGAGTGGCGAACAGCCGCGCGCTGACGTCAATTGCATCGGTCGAACCGTCGGCAAACGCCAGCTCGACCTGTCCCGCGTAAGTGCCCGGCGCGACGACATCCGGAGTGTGGAGCGTGAGCCAGAACGTGGTCGAAACGCCCTCGCTGACGGTCGCCGACTTGCGCGGCATGACCAAGCGCGGCGCGATCGTGTAGACGGAGCCCTCCATCGTTACGCGGCTGAGCCGGTGGGAGACGACGCCGACCTCGATGGCGGAGGCGGGGATCGTCGCGTCGTCGGACTTCAGCTCTGTCGCCGACACGGTCACGTCGCCAAAGTCCTCGAGCCCATATAGCGAGAAGACGATAGGCTCAAGCTCGCCCGCCGACGCGAAGACACCAACGCTATTCGTCACATCCTCGCGGCGCGGGACGGCGTTGACGTTGACATTCTGCATCCAATCGCGGGCGAAGAGGACGTAGCCCTTCTCCTTTTCGTCGGCCGTGGGCGCGAGATCGGGCACGACGCCCTTCGCGTCGCGTTTCGCGTCGGGCAGCACGCGCTTGAAGTAGTTGTCGAAGTAGAATCGGCGGCGCTCGCGGAGGTTGTCGAGGTATTGCTGGCCGGCCTCGGATTCAGAAGTTGGATAGACGACCAGTGCCGACAGCGAGTGCGCCCAGTTCGCGCCCTCGAACTCCAGCAAGAGCTGACCGCCCGTGACATCGACGTCGAACTCCTTCTCGTCGAAGTACGCCAGTTGATACTTGTCGAAGGTGCTGTCGGCCGGTTGGTCTTCGACTTCGGCGAACCGGAAGTACTTCTCCACGAAGCCCTCGAGGTCCATGGTCTCGTTGACAACGTCGACGCCGTTGGCGCGAATGACGCGCTGGCGGTAGATCTGGTACTCGCCCCAGAAGCCCGAGGGGTTGTCGATGTTCACGAAGACGTGGTACTTGCCATCCGGCACATCCGTTGCGAACCCTCCGCCCTCAACGCAGATGAAGGTCTGGTACACGGGATCAGGCTGGAGAACGTCAAACGCGCGCCAGATACGGGCGTCCTTGAAGCCGTAACCGCGTCCCGGCGAGTAGACCGTCGACGGCGTCACGCCGGTGAGGCCCCGCAGCGGCGGCGAGGTGCCCGGGCCGAAGCTGAACGCCTGAAGCCCGTCGACCTTGACGCTGTCGGAGAGATCGCGCTCGAGGCGGAGGTTGTCGAAGTAGACAGGTGCTTTCGCCTCGCCGATGCTGAACACGAACCGCGTGACCTTGCTCTTGTCGAGCGGGCGACCGGGACGGCTTTTCTCGCCAACATACAGGTCCGTTGGGACGATCAGCGTCGACTGCCCCTGGGGCACCACGGTGACATAGTTGACGCGCGTCCAGTAGCCTGTCGTGCCCGGATCGCGGGCCTCGACGTAGAGTTCGGTCGGCTCATCGGCCGCGTTGAAGACGTCAGCCTTGATGAAGTCAAAGCCCGTCCAGTCCTGCACCTCGTCCATCGAGACGTAGCTCTCGTCCAGGCGCATCGAGTAAGTGCCGTCCGTGGCGTGTTCCTCGACGGCGGCCGTCGCAGCAGGCGTAAACGGCGCCTCCGTGCCGTCTTCGAAACTCGCGATCAGGCGCGACGCGGGGCCCTCGGTCGCGGCCGCCGCGTCGAGCGTCTCCCCGCAGACATAGCACTTGCCCCATGCGGGCATGTTGCGATAGCCGCAGTCCGGACAACGGACGACGGCTGCCGCGTCGAGCGCGCCCGGCGGCTCGATAGGCGCTTCCTCCTCACCGAGGACGAACCCATCGGTGAGAGGCGTGCCATCGGCGACCTTCACCAACTCCGCATCGTCAACCCAGATCCGCCCCGGCGCCCAGAGGCCCACGCGGCCGAAGATCTCCTTCTCCTCGGTGACTTCCTTCACTATGTCCAGCCGCGTCCAGCCGAAGGTGCCCGTCTTCTCCAGCCGGTGATACTCGTCGTCGGCAAAGTTGACATCGCCGCTGAGGCCCCAGGCATGTTTGCCTATGTCGAGGCCCCGAATGTAGCAGGAGAAGCGATACTTGCCCGGTTGGACCGTGACCCCGTTCGTGTAGAATCGGATCTTGCCGCCTTGCGCGCCGACAAGCTCAGCGCAGGTGTCGCCCGTCCGGGCGACCTTCCCATTGCGGAACTCGCAGGCGCCGTCGAAGATCCAGCCACCCCACTGGGCGAACGGATTGCCGAACTGGTTCTTCTGCTGGGTCTCCTCAATGGATGGATCGGGAAGGAGATTCGGTCCGTCCTGCGCGGGGGCGCAAGCCGGTAGCAGACAGACTGCGAGCATGAGGGACGCCAGAACGCTGATCTGTTTCCTCATCTGAATCCTATCCTCCGTCAGGGGTGGGTCACGACAAGTCCGGTAGAATCGACATCATGCGTCCGGCCTCGCAGCGTGATCTGTCCACTCCATTCGCGGTCGGGCAGTACGAATGCGGAGCGCGCATCTCCATCCTCAAATGGCACAACCGTTACGGGCGCGTCCATGGGGTCTGCCAGCACGTCAACACCAAGCTTGCGGAGGTGGGCCGTAACCTGCGTTATGAGTTGCGCATCCCATTCCGGTCCGCCATCACGACAGACAAGCCGCGGAGGCACGTTGGTGGGCGGCTTCTGGCGGTAGGCGTCACCGAGCAGAGCGGTGCCGACCGGTTCGCCATAGCGGATCGCAGGCTTCGGTCGCTGCTTCCGCGCGATCTCCCGCCCGGACATGTCGCGAGTGGCGAAGCGCCCGGATGTGACCAGCTTCGCGCCGGCCAACGCCGGGAGGCCATCACGAAGCACGTATGCGCAATCCGGGACGATCACGGCCTTGTAGCCACTAAGATCCGCGTCAGCCAGTTCCTCGAGGGTGTAGACATCCGGGCAGACACCGAGCCGTACCAACAGCTTGTACCAACCCATGAAGTCCGCCCAGTCGTTGGCGGGCTCGGGGAGGTACGCGTACATCGGCATCCGCGGCATGACCAAGGCGACCTGGCAGATCGGCTGAGCGTCCGCCACCTGCGATGCGAGGCGCCGCACGTCCTCGATCATGCCGGTCAGTGGATCCAGGCCCAGTTCGGTCGAGTAGTTGTAGTGCTCCGTCCCAAACCAGCAGTAGTACTGGATCCCGCTGCCCCCATGCTGGACCACGGACTGCGACAGGCGCGTCAAACCAGCCTGCCCCAGCGCGACCCCTCGGGTGAAGTCGAGGAGATCGACGGCCCACATGGGCCTGTCGTACTTGCGCATCATATCGAAGGCACACGTGACGGAATCGTAGTCCCCCTCCACCCCCGCCAACTGCATCCCGAGCACGTCGATGTGCTCGCCAAGGCGGGCGATGTGATCCAGCTCCATCCCGAGTTGCTGGGCGTTGTCCCACTCGAAGGCATTGGCGAAGCCGATGGTCAGGTAGCTGACGACGGGACGCGTGTCATCCGCCTCCTTGATCCAGGTCGCCATCTGCCCGATGAAGCCCGCGAAGGCCGTGGACCGGAAGTCCTGCCAATCGTAGACCTCCGCCAGCGGGTATTCCGCGCCTGATGCCAGCACCCCAACGGGCTCGTAGCTGATCCAGGCCTGTCCAGTCTCGTCCCAGCCGTTAGCGACGCGGTCGGGCTCGCCGGCTCTCCAATTGATGAAGTGCCACCCGCCCGCGTCCGGGTCGAGACTGGGATTCGGCGCGAGTTGCTCGCCGGCTTCGTTGGTGAAGCTCACCTCGTGGAGCGTCACCCGGCCCGCCGCGCGACACTTGGGCAACAACCACGCCCGCGCCGCGTTCTCGGGCACCGTCACTGAAAGCGTCGCCATGCCCGTCCCGTCTGTGAGCGCGACGCCCGAGGTCGATCGGTCGATGTGGATGGGCGTCGGCTCAGTGGCATTGAGCCAGGCGATCTCGAACATCACCTGACCGGAGCGCACGTCCGCCGCCGTGAACTCCACGGAGGCCGTCACCCGCTGGCCCGGCTGAACGGGAACGTGCGAATCGACCGTCGTGCAATAGCACGCGTCGATCACGGCGCTATCGGGGAGCAGCGCGGCCTGCGGCAAGTCGCCGATGCCCTCCCACGAGACGAGCGGCGGTAAGACGGCGTCCCAGTCGAGAAACTCAGTCCCCCAGCGCGCGTTGAGCGCATCCAGCTGCCCGTATTTTGCCTCGAGGTAGTCGCGGAATCTCTCGGCTGCGAGCGGCGAGTATCCGTTGTCGTGGGGATACCACCACTCGCACCCGTTGCTGTAGCCGTAGATGGCATCAGCATGCTCGTGGCCGACGAGGTACTCAATGACGGCTTGCAGGTAGCGCTCCAGGTACTGCTGGTACATCGGCGAGAAGATCGAGGGGTCGCCGGCAAGAGAGCCGTCCTTGCGCGCCATCATCCCGCCCGATTCCTTGAGCTTGTCGATCATCCACCACACGCCGGCCGCGTGTGCGGGCCCGGCCTCCATCAGGCAGACGAGCCTCACCCCGTTCTCATGGGCGAACTGGAGCTGCTCATCGAGCATGGAGAAGTCGAACTCGCCCTCTTTGGGCTCGATGAGCGACCACGGCGCGCGCACGATGATGACGTCAGCCCCGGTCGTCGGGATCAGGTGGTCGTCATGCTTGGTCATCGGGAAATGGTTGACATACCCGATGGGCATATCGTCGGCGGCGAGCATGGCGGCGCCTACCAATGCAGCGATTGCTATCGTCATTGAATCCTCGGACCCGTGGCGATGCGCGAGAGCTTCGAGACGTTCGCCGTCAGAGCCCCGGCGCCCTCGGTTCGGGCCCGAATGGACAGGGAGGTCGCAGCCGCGCCGTGCGTCAACTTCCCAGCAAGTCGCTGGAAGCCGCCTAACACGAGGAGACGCTCCTGCATGAGGCAGATCGCGCTGATGGGGTTACTGCTGGCGATAGGAATCGGGCAAGCGGACGCCCTGACGCTGGTTGACGGGGGCGATTCGGACTACACGATCGTCATCAGCCAGGGCGCATCGCCGTCCGTCAGACATGCGGCGGACGAACTGCAGCGCTTCCTTGAGGAGATCTCCGGGGCGAGACTGCCCATCGCCACAGATGATGGCCCGGCGACGCCACGCGAGGTCCTGGTCGGTGACAGCGCCCACCTGGCGGCACTCGGTGTGGAGATCGACTGGGATGCGCTGGGCGAGGAAGGCTTCACGCTGAGGACCGTGGGCGAGACCCTCGTCATCGCGGGGAGCGACGTGCGGGGCGCGATGTACGGCGTGTACCACCTGCTCGAGGAGTACCTGGGATGCCGGTGGTTCAGCGCCACCGTTAGTCGAATCGTATTCCCACAACATATGCGTTTCCGAGACGCCGTCGCACCTCAGCCAACGATTGCGCTGCCGGACATTGACGACTCGCAAGTGCCGATCCTTGAGTACCGCGAGCCGTTCTACTGGGATGCATTCGACGGCGACTGGGCCGCGCGCAACAAGGCCAACAGCCGCGCAGCCCGCCTGGAGGAGCACCACGGCGGGAAGATCACCTACTTCCCGTTCGTGCACAGTTTCACGGAACTGGTCCCGAGCGATGAGTACTTCGCCGAGCATCCCGAGTACTTCAGCGAGATCAACGGGCAGCGCGTCGGCAACCACTCGCAGCTCTGCATGTCGAGCGACGGGGCGGTCGAGGCGGCAGTCGCCACAGTACGCCGGTGGATCGAAGCCAACCCCGATGTCAACATCGTCAGCGTCTCGCAGAACGATTGGGGCAGCTACTGCACGTGCGAACCGTGTTCGGCGCTCGCGGATGCCGAGGGGAGCTGGGCAGCGCCGCTGGTAGTCTTCGTGAATAGGATCGCCGAGGCCATCGAGGGTGACTACCCCAACGTCGCCATTGATACCCTCGCCTACCAGTGGTCGCGCAAGCCACCGAAGACCATCCGGCCGCGAGACAACGTCATCATCCGGCTCTGCTCCATCGAGTGCTGCTTCGCGCATCCACTAGACTCATGCGATTACCCCCAGAATGTCAGCTTCCGCGACGATATCGTCGGCTGGTCGAAGCTCTGCGACAGGCTCTACATCTGGGACTACGTGACGAGTTTCTCCAACTACCTGACGCCCTTCCCGAACTGGGATGTGCTGAAGCCCAACATCAGGTTCTTCGCCGATCACGGCGTGAAGGGGATCTTCGAGGAGGGCAACTACAACAGTCCCGGCGGCGAGTTGGCGGAGCTTCGGGCCTATGTGATGGCGAAGCTGCTCTGGGACCCGGACTACGATGCCGACAAGGCGATGGATGAGTTCCTCGAGGGTTACTACGGACCGGCCGCCGAGCCGATTCGCGATTACGTCGACATGCTCACGGCAAAGGTCCGGGACGAGAATCTCCATCTCGTAATCTGGGTCGGTCCGAACAATGCGTTCTTGACTGACGAGATCATCGAGCGCGCGAACCACCTGTTCGATGTGGCAGAGCGGCGCACGGCCGGCGATCCGGACCTGCTGCTTCGGGTGCGCACGGCGAGGCTGGGGGTGCAACACGCGGAGTTGACCAAGTACAAAGCCCCGCCTGAGAGCGACTGGATCGTGCGCGACGGCCTATGGGGGCCGCGCGACCACGCGGGATTCGACGCTCTCGCCGATGGATTCTTCGATGTGGTCGACGCCGTGGGCATCACCAACCACAGAGAGGGCGCCCCCAACATGGGCGTCTTCCGCGAGGCGGTGATGAGCAAGCGCGGCGGGCTCCCCGTGGTAACGCTTGACGGTGACGACATCTCGGCGGATATCATTGCCGGAGCCGGCGCCCGACTGGCAGCTCTACGAGACAGCGAGGGCCGCAACGTGGCGGCCGGATCGGGCTATACGGTCTCGCTAAGCCGCTCAGTGACGGGCAGAGGCGCCGCCGAGGCATTCCTCCCGGTTGCGGGCGCGGCCGACACGTATGCGGCCGAGTTGGCGGGCGGTCTGACGCTGACGCGCTCGTTCAGGGCTGCAAACGGGGAGTTGCGGGTCGTATCAGGGGTCACGAACACCTCTGCCGTGCCGCAAGACCTGATCCTGCATGTGACGATGAATCTCGACCTCGGGCCGGCCGACGCGAACGTGCTGAGCGCGGACGGGGGCCAGATGAGCATTGCCATTCCCGAGGATCGCACGACGGAGACATTCGCTATTCCCTCAGATCTCGCGCAGAGCTTCATGCTGGCCAACGGAGAGACGAAGCGAGGTGTGCGGGTCACCACGGAGCAGGACACAACGGCTTTCGTCACATCGTCAACCGGGACCACGCCAACCCAAGTCCACTTCTACGTTCCCGTAGAGGCGCTGGGGCCCGGAGCGTCGATGGAACTGGCTCAGGCCCTGATACCGCAGACCGTACCTGACGTCCCGGGCGCCGAGTCGCCGCGCGATCACGCGGCCACGAGGGTTGAGATCCAGGACGACCGATTCAGCCTCCATATGGAGGGCGTGCTCTCCGAGTATGCGATGGATCCGACCGCTTCGGATGGATGGGTCGTGAAGCAGCTTGGGTCCGACAAGGAGTGGAGCATCCAGCACGTCCTTGATGAGTCGCTCTTTGACCCCGACGCCAGGTACCGGGTTCTGGCGGACGTCCGCATCGACCGCAAAGGCGACGAAGGGACCGCCCTCACCTTCGGCGTCTACGACTCGGTCAACGCGGCGTACGCGCTGAACGGCAGCAGGAGTGTCGCGGACATGCCACCAGACGAGTGGACGACCATCGACTTCGGCGCGTTCGTCCCGCGACAGGGCATGTATATCTGGACAGCGCCGCCGCTGAACGGCGATAACGTCGAGTGGGTACGCGTCGACCGATTCATCCTGGAGAGGGTGGACGAGTAACCGATGATCCGCCACCTGGTCGCGATCTCCATCCTGGCGCCGATATCTGCCCTCTCACAGAGCGAAGGCCCAAGCCTCGCTCTACTTGATTCGGGCGTATGGGTGGAGGATCCGCTCGGCGAGCCCGTGATCGACCGGGGGCCGGACGGAGCGTGGGACCACGTAGCTGTGGACAACCCCTTCGTCATCGAGGACGACGGCGTGTTCTACTGCTACTTCGAGGCCGAGAACGTCGACGGTCAGGAGCAGGTCGGGCTCGCCACATCCACCGACTTGCGCGCGTGGACGAAGCATGGTGAGAACCCCGTATTGCCGGCCGGTCCCGCAGGCGCGTGGGACCACATGGCCGCGAAGCTGCCCGTCGTCGGCAGGCATGGCGACACGTTCAGCATGCTCTACACGGGCAAGGACGGCCGCGGCAACGGCGCGATTGGGCTTGCTACGTCGGAAGACGGGCTGAGCTGGACGAAATCCGGAGACGGCCCCGTGTTGCCGGGGCGGCCGGGCCTGTGGGACCCGATCCTCACGACGTGTCCGAGCCTCGCGCGCAGGGGCGGAAGATACCACGCGATCTACCGTGGGATGACCGGGTTCTACACGGACCAGCGGCTTGGACTGATGACTTCCCTAGACCTCCGCACGTGGCGCCGGCCGGACGAGCCGCTTGCTGGCCTGGATGGCATCTACTCGCTGGCGACGTGCGCCACGCCGATCGACGGCACGTACGTCGCGCTATCGCAGAAGGCTCACGTTGAGCGAGTCTATCTCTCCGATGACCTGCGGACGTGGCAACCGGGCCCAGAGGCGCGGTTCTACCCCGGACCGATTGACACGCCATCCGCCCCGATCATCCACGATGGGCGCCTGTGGATCCTGTACGAGAAGCAGGACCGCATCTACCGCGCGCGACTCTCCCCTGCCAGCGAAGTGCCTAGCGGCGGGCAGACCTTCGGAGGGCGATGGTCGTTCGAGGGCGGCGTTGCGCGCCAAGTGTCCACCGGCGGCGATTGGGCTCGCGCGATCGTGGGGCAGGGCACCGGCATCACCGCAACCGTGAGGCGTGCCGAGGGGACGGGCTGGGTCGGTCTGCACGCGGAACGCGGCGAGGGCTTCTACTGCTTCGCCCTCGTCCACGATGGGCGTGACATCGCTCGCCTGTTCAGGACGACGTCGGGAGCTTACGGTGACACGGACTGGGAAGTAGACGTGCCCTTCACGCCCGGCGCCGAGCACCGGCTCCGGCTGGCCGTGAGCGGCGACAGGATATCATGCGAGATTGACGGTGAGACGGTCATCACCATGCGCGACACGACCCCGTTGGATCCAGGCGACGTCGGCCTGTTCGCGGCCGGTGCCGCTGCCGAGTACCACGACATCATTCCGGAGGGCAACCAACCGTGATCGATCACCCATGGGTAGACGCCCACATCCATGTCAGCAACATCGGCGCGGATGGCGTCCAGCGCGCAACGTTTCTCGCGGATCTCCTCGACGTGCTCGATTCCTCGGGGGCGGACCTGCGGTTCATCATCAGTTGCGACGCCGCGCTGACGCGACGCATCATCGATGACCCGGACGCGATGCTTGAGGTTAACCGATTGATCCACGAGTGGTGCCGACAGGCGCCCGGACGTCTGTATGGAAGCTGCACGATCAACCCGAATCACCTCGACGAATCCCTGCGGTGCATGGACGCGTGTTTCGGCGAGTGGGGCTTCGTGCAGTTCGGCGAGATGCTGCAGTACATGATGGACTACGAGATGAACACAGACGCCGTCGAGACGCTCGTCAGGCGCGCGGTCGAGATCGACGTGCCAGTTCAGGTACACGTCTCAACATCGAACGCAAAGACGGGGGCGTCCAGCTTCGGCGATGAGCAACTCCAGGATCTCTTCAGGCTTGTTCAGCGAGTGCCTGAGGCGCGATACGTGCTCGCCCACCTCATCGGCAGTCCCAAGGGCGATCCGCCCGTCGCCACGGGCTATCTCGACGCGATCGACAAGGAGTACGGCGAATTCCCACGCAACTTCTGGGCCGAAATACGCGATTTCGACTCGCCTGGCGTCCGGACCGCCCTGGACCGCGTTCCGGGCGACCGACTGATCGCCGGCACGGATTGGACGACGCGGATTGGCCCGCCGTTCATGCCCTACGGGATGGTGTTTGGCAGCGACGCGCCGGAGGAGAACCCGTATCCGCCGAGCATACAGTCAATTGCGGAGTTGCTGACATCCGCCGGTTGCGCGGATGAGCAGATCAGGCGCATCGGCTGGCAGAACGCCACCGAGCTATACGACCTGAAGGAGTGAAGCGCAAATGCCGAGCCAGAATCCGCTGAACGTGGCCTTCGTGGGCTGCGGAAACATCGCAGGACACTATGCGACAAGCCTGAAGACGAAGCCGGAGTTGGTGACAATCGCCGGGGCCTACGACATCGCTCCCGAAGCCTCCGCCGCCTTCGCGGAGGCGCGCGAGTGCGGCACGTACGACACGTTCGACGCCGTGCTCGCCGACGATTCCGTCGACTTGGTGGTCAACCTCACGATCCAGGAAGCGCACTACGAGGTCAGCCGCGCGTGTCTCGAGGCCGGCAAGCACGTGCATAGCGAGAAGCCGCTCAGCATCACGCGCGAAGAGGCGACCGCGCTAGTGTCGCTCGCGGACGAGTTGGGGATGCGGCTCTCCTGCGCGCCATTCACGTGGATGGGCGAATCGCAACAGACAGCCTGGAAGACCATCCGCGACGGCAAGCTCGGCGAGGTCCGGTTGGTCTACGCGGAGATGAACTGGGGTCGGATCGAGTCGTGGCATCCCTCTCCGGCAAACTTCTACCGGCCAGGCGTCGGCCCGCTGCCGGACGTGGGCGTGTACCCGCTATCGATGATGACGGCGTTCTTTGGGCCCGTCAGACAGGTGCGAGCCTTCGCGGACATCATGCTGCCGGAACGGGCCGCGACCGACGGATCGACATTTGAGGTCGGCGCCCCCGATGTGGTCATCGCCGTCCTCGAGTTCCACTCGGGCGTCGTCGCGCGACTGACGCCGACGTTCTACGTTAGGCCGACGATGCAGCATGGCATTGAGTTCCACGGCGATCTGGCGTCGATGCACATGGGCTCGGCCCACGACTTCCAGGCTCCGCTCAAGATCGCGGCGGCCGACAGTGCCGAGTGGGACGACGTGCCGTACGTGCGCGAGCCATTCCCCGGCGTCGAATGGGGCCGAGCCGTCTTCGATCTGGTCGAGGCGCTCGGCGAGGGCCGTCCGCACCGGGCTGCGGGCGCGCAAGCCGCCCACGTGGTCGACATCTGCAACGGCATTTTCGAGGCGGGCGAATCAGGCGGCGTCGTCGAGCTGACGACGACCTTCGACGCGCCCCCACCGATGGACTGGGCCACGTAGCTCTCAGGGAGGACGCGCCATGACGACCAGGTCTCTGCGGATTGCGATGGTCTTGATCGCGACATCGGGGCTCGCCGCTGCCGGCAGGTGTCAGGATGCAGACGGCGATGGGTTGCCCGATGCCATCGAGGAGCGACTAGGCACGGACCCGCAAACATCCGAGGAGTTGGTCGTCCTGGGCGAGTTCCCGGCGGGCTCAGAGGACCACCCGGAGCTGGACCTTGTGCGGGTCGAGTTCGGTAATGTAGCCGAGAACCGTTGGCTCTGGGCCATCCACTCAGCCGAGGCCTACACGTTCGAGAACTCCAGCATCATCATCTACCTCGACGCAGACAATGAAGCGGCGACCGGCCGAACGGGGATGGGCTGCGAGGTCATGCTCTCGCACAGCAAGGGAGCCCCCGGAGTCACCGGTTTCGCGCCGGATGGCGAGGGGATCCTGGCGTTGCCCCCGCGCGTCGCTCTGCACGAGGGCGTCCTCTACATCAGCCACGATGGTGAGATCAGCCAAGTCGAGGGTAAGAGCGCGTTCCGATTCACGATTCTCTCGGAGACCCGCGTCCCCCATGCCTCCGTCGATAGCACCGGCTGGCTCGCCGCGACGGGACCACCTAACTCCGACCGGAGGCCCATCATGTTGCTCGATGACATCGCCGCGAACGAGAACGTCGAGACGACCGAGGGCTTGGACCTGATCTGGGAACTCCAGGCCGATCCCGCGAATGTGGTCTTCCAGACCCCCGACGCCGAACTCGATGGCTTCGCCTACTACGATACCGAGTACCGCTGGCCGGCCGTGCGTGGAGCGGGCGGGACGATCACGGTCACCGTCCCGGAGGCCGGGACGTACCACCCCGCGGTGGTGGTCTACGATACCGGCGGCCGTGACGCGTATGAGCTGCTACTAGACGACGAGCGGATCGGGAGATTCCTCGCGATCGAGGACGATAACCGCCAGCGCGTTCACTTCCTCAGCGAACCGGTCACGTTCGAGGGCGGCGAGACGCTCACCATCCGGGCCGGCTCCGGGGGCAGCCACATCACCGAGGACATCCTCCTGCTGGCGGAGCCCCCGCCCATACGGGGCCGGAAGTACGAACTGAGCGAGGTCGAGGCCGGCCTGGTCCGACGTGGCGGGACCGCGCAAGTGCGGCTGACGTGGATTACGACATGGCCGACGGCATGCGCGGTTGAGTACTGGGCGGGCGAGGGCGACCGCCGAACAGTGACGGAAGAGACTCCCCTCGCGAACCACCGACTCTATCTGACTGACGTGGAAGAGGGCCAGGAGTACAGCTACCGCATCGTCGCGCCCAAGCCGGACGGCGAGGATGTCACGAGTGAGGAACTGAGCTTCACCTGCGCGCCACCGACGGCGCCCGCGGGAACCGCCACGCGAGAGCAACTGCCTTTGACGGTCGAGAACCCCTACGCGTTCGACATCGCCCAATCGCCCATCACGTCAGGCGTGCCATTTGCCGAGGGCGAGCTTGGCGACGCTGAGCACGTGCGGTTGCTCGACAGCGAAGGGCAAGAGGTCGCCGTCCAACCCGTCGTCGCCGCGCGATGGCGCAGTGGGAGCATCAAGTGGCTTCGGTGCTCATTCCTGGCGAGCGTACCGGCAAGCGCCGCAGCGGAGTATGTTCTCGAGTACGGCACCGAGGTGAGTCCCGCTCCAGTGCCGACGCCGTTGACTAGCGAGGCGGACGGGGACGCGATAACCGTCGACACCGGCGCCGTCACCGCGGTGTTCGACGCGGGTCTGAGCGGCTTCCCGACCGAGATCCGGTTGGGCGACACGGCCGTCCCGTTGAGCGCGTCCATCACATCCGGCGACGGGACGGTCCACACGTCCGGGGGCGCGGCGGACCTGATCGAGATCGAGGAAGCCGGCCCGGTCCGGGTCATCGTCAAGACGACGGGCCACCATGTCAACGCCGATGGCGAGCCCTTCATGGCCTACACCAACCGGTTCGTCTTCTACGCGGGACTGCCGATGGTGCGGGTCTACTACACGTGGGGCAACGATGTCGCGGAGAGCGAGTTCACGGACTTCAACGCCATATCGCTCAACGTGCCCCTGACAGGCAGTAGTTGGACGGTAGGCCTGGGCGAGGGTGAGGAAGCCTCGGGGCAGGACGAGCTGGCGCTGAGTCAGCTTCGAGACGATGCGTTCACTCTCACCAGCGGCGAGAACGGATCCCGGGCTGATGGGTGGATCGATGTCAGCGACGGTGAATGGGGCCTAACGACGGCCGTGCGCGACTTCTGGCAACTCTATCCCAAGGGCTTCCGCGTGACGTCGGATGGTCTCGCGGTCGACCTCTGCCCTGACTTCCCCGAGGGCACGTACGACGACTGCAGCAAGCTCGACGAGATCAAGCTCTACTTCTACCTGATGGGCGGCAAGTACAAAATCCGTCGCGGCATGCAGAAACAACACGAGATCATGCTGTACCTGCACGAGGGCGATTTGGAGGACGCATCGCGACAAGCCGCGGCGGTCTTCCAGGAGCCACTCATCGCAACGTGTGAGCCAGAGCGCTACTGTGGCACGGGCGTGTTCGGCGACGTGCTCCCCGCGACGACCGGGCGCTGGCCGGAGTATGAGGAAGTCTGCGAGAATGTCCTCACGAATTACGTCAAGCACCAGCAGAACACGCGTGGCTACGGCATGCTCAACTTCGGCGACCAGTTCGGCGAGCGCAAGGTAAACTGGGCGAACGGCGAGTACGACCACCACCATGCATTCCTGATGCAGTTCGCGCGGACGGCCGATCGACGATGGTACTTCCTGGGCGAGAAGGCCGGCCGCCACGCCATTGACGTGGACACCTGCCACCACGGGCCCAAGAGCGGCGGCGTGTGGGTCCACGCCATGGGGCATGTGGGCAACTACTTCACTGAGGGCTACGACGGCGGAGGCATCCCTGGCGGCGGCTTCACCGTAAGCCACACGTGGACCGAGGGCTTCTACGACTGGTACGTGCTGAGCGGCGACCCGACGGGCGCTGAGAACGCGGCCCTCGTCGCGGATCACTTCGACGGCGCCTACCTCAACAGCTACGACTGGGGCAACTGCCGCACCAATGGGTGGCACCTGCTGCTGACCATGGCCGCGTACCGCGCCACCAACGACCCGTACTACCTGAACGCCGCGCGCATCATCATCGAGCGGACGCTTGAACGCCAGACGCCAGGCGGCGGATGGCACCGACAGATGGTGCCGGGCCACTGCCTCGACATGCCGAGGCACCGAGGCGTCGCAAACTTCATGCTGGGCGTGCTCGCGAACGGTCTTGAGGAATACTACCGCGAGATCCCCGACGCTCGCGTCGCCGAGGCGGTGGTCGGTGGCGCCAGGCAGACGGTGGCGGAGCTTTGGGTGCCCGAGTCCGACGGTTTCCGCTACACGTCGTGTCCGAACATGACGGGCTACACGGCAAACAACGACATGACGGCCGAGGTCCTGTTCTTCGCCTACCGAGTGGGCGGCGACCGCGAGCACGGTGAGATCGCGATGCGAGCGATGCGCAAGGCCTTCGAAGGCGGCATCGGATCGATCGCCCATCTCCGGTGGACGCACCACATTCTGTACAATATGGATCTGCTAGCCCGGGAGGGGATGTGAGCCATGAGAATCGCAATCACGATGTGTCACGGCGTGCACGCGCCAGAATCCGGCGCCGTCTTCACCAAGGCCCACTTCGCCACTCTGATGGGCATCGCGGCGGAGATGGGCTTTGAGTCGATCAACTACGACGACCTCGCCGCGTGGAATGCCGGAACGCTGGCGCTGCCCGAGCGCCCGATTATAATCGACTTCGACCACCCGATGAAGTCCGTCCGCTACGAGTGCTTCGAGGTCCTGGAATCGTACGGATACAAGGGCAATCTGTTCATCAACACCGGCCGAATCGACGCCCCCGATCCCGACGACGTGGGTGTCGCGACATGGGACGAGATGGGGGAGCTGGTGGAGGCGGGCTGGCACATCGGCGCCCACACCGTCACGCACCCGAATCTGTCTGAACTCAGCCTCGAGGACCCAACCGGAGCGAAAATGCGCGCCGAACTCGAAGCCTGTGACGAGGCGCTGAAGCGCAATATCGGCGTCACGGCGAAGGACTTCGCGTTCACTGGCACGAGTTGGAGCAGCATCGCCGAGGCCGAGGTGAAGAAGCGCTACCGGTTCGGTCGGCTGTGGATCGTCGGGTCGGAGTACCAGGTCGACGGCGAGACGGTCCGCTATGCGGAACTCGTCGGCGTTCCGGGCGATGATGAGGACGACGGCGGCCCGCCCCACGCTGCCCGATACATCACCGGGGACAGCGATCCGTACCGGCTGCCATCGATGGAGTTGGAGCGGCTCGTCCAGCAACCGGATGCGTTCCGGAAGTATCTTGAGCTAGCGGCGGAGTAACGCCCCAGGAGGCCCGCGATGAAGCGCGCGATACCGTTGTTGGCGGCGATCCTACTCGCCGGATGGCTGCAAGCACAGCCTGTTGATCTGGTCACCGGTGGCGAATCCGCCTATGTCATCTACCACGACGCCGACGCGCCAAGCCATGTCGCGACGGCCGCCCGTGAACTGCAGAAGTACGTGGAAGAGGTCTCCGGCGCGCGGCTGGAGATCGTGCCCGAGCCCGCGGAGCCGATGGTCTGCCTGGGCGAGAACGACGCGTCTCGGGCCGCCGGCGTCGACCTCGACGACGTCCCGCTCGAGGGCTTCCGTATCGTCACGGACGACGGCAACGTGTATATCCTCGGCCCCGACACGCCTGCGGGCGCACGCACGCCCGGCGGGGGGACGAGCACCGGCACCCGCAATGGCGCGCACGACTTCATCGAGCGCTTCTTGGGCGTCCGCTGGCTGATGCCGGGCGAACAGGGGGACTACGTGCCGACATCCCCCGACATCACCATCCCCGAGACCGACCTCACCGATGCCCCCTACTTCCTGAACCGGCGCGTCCCATACATCCAGGAGCGACGGCCGGAGACAAAGGTCTGGATCGCCCGCCAGAAGCTCGGCTGGAGCCTCTACCTGAATCACGGGCACAACTGGCGGCGACCGATCCCCGCCACACATTTCGACGACCACCCCGAGTGGTTCGCCATGCGCGGAGGCGTCCGCGTCCCCGCCACGGGCCGCTACAAGCTCTGCACCACCAACCAGGAGATGGTGCGCGAGTTCGCCGATGTGGCGATCCGCTATTTCGACGAGAATCCGGCGGCATCGTGCTTCTCCCTCTCGCCATCCGACAGCGCCGGTTGGTGCGAGTGCGAGCCCTGCAGCGCGCTGTATGAGACAGATCCGAACGGCAATCTCAGCGTCACGCCCGCGATCCTGACGTTCTACAACGACATCGCCAAGCTGGTCGCTGAGGAGCACCCGGAGAAGATCCTGGCGGGCTACGTCTACGCCTCCTACGTCTTCCCGCCTCACGAGCCGATCAGGCTCGAGCCCAACGTCTTCTTGGTCTGGGCGCCCAGCTTCGACTACGGATTCACGCTGTACCGACCGGCGCTTCAGAAACAGTGGGACGACCTCGTTGCCCAATGGACAGAGGTCACGGAGAACATCTCCTACTACGACCTGCCGAACTGCGTGCACAACGAGGCCGGCGCCCCCAACCCGCCGGGAATCAAGATCCTCGAATTCCTTTACCCGCGTCTCAAGCAGGCCAAAATGAAGGGCGTCTACGTGTACGGCACCCATGCCTGGGGACATGCGGGGCCGATGAACTACCTGCTCGCGAAGCTGGCCTGGGACCCCGAAGCCGACATCGACGCGCTGTTTGAGGACTACTGCGAGACGGCGTACGCCGAGGGCGCCGATGAGATGAAGGCATTCTATCGGCTTCTCGATGATGAGACGCAGAAGTACTTCATCGAGCACGAGGAGGAGCGCTACGTCCTCAGCACGGGCCGGATGCGCGACCTGTACGCGGCCCAGTTCCCGGAGATGGAGCGGCTCTACCGCGCGGCCGAGGCGAAGATCACCGATCCCGACGCGCTAACGCGCCTGGAGATGATGGGCGACAACCTGACGCTCCTGCACTGGACCATGCGCCAGTACAAGCTAGTCGACGATGAGAACTCATCTTTCTACCTCACTGACGCCGACCTGTTCGCCTTCCTGAACGACAACCGTGGCTCGCTCGCCATGACGCCGTCGGTCGCCGCCGGGAAGCCGGCGTTCATTGACGGCGAGTTCATCACCGATGCCGGCGACCCCGTCCCGAACGCCGATCCCATCGGTCGCTTCCTCCTGCGTGGCGACCAGCACGTCGTGTTGCGGCCGACGGGCGATGGCCCCATCGAGATCCGCTTCAGGTCACTCACCGCGCGCGGCAAGTTGGTGACATACTCGACCTACAATGAGGCCGGCGATGAAATCGGCGCCGGCATCGTCAGCACCGAGATCCCCATCACCATCAAGCCCGATGGCTCGCAGCATTACCACCTGGCGGTCAAGGCTGGCTCGGCCAGCTACGCCATGGCGGTGAACGGGGCGCGATGGGCCCTCAACGGCAGGCTGTCGGACAAGGGCCTGTGGCTGCTGGGGGCGACCTCGCCGCTGTACTTCGAGGTGGCGGACGGCGTTGAGTCGTTTCACTTGCAGCTCCAGGCGACGCCTCCGGGAGAGACCGCGCTTGCCACGCTCTACTCTCCGACCGGTCGGGAGGTCGCGAACTTCGACTGCACGCAGATGTCGGTCGATCGCCAGCTCATCGCCGTTGAGGGGGGCGAAGCAGGCACCTGGAAGCTGGTCATCGAGAAAGCCGATGTCCGCGTGATCGATGACGTCAACATCATGCAGGGCGAGCAGCTCTCGGGCTACTTCGTCATCGCTCCGGAGCAGGCGCTCAGCGTCACGCCGGTGGACTGAAGGAGATGGCAGCAATGGCCACATCCATCGCGCAGTTACACGCCCGTCTGGCGATCAACATCCCCGTCAACGTGGGCCGGGATGAGTACCTCGACTACATGACCTTTGAGGCCCTCACGCGGCCGCAGTTCACCGAGATCTTCGGCCCCATCGTCGGGCTGAAGGAGGAGTGGGCCGCTCAGGGCGCTTCGCCGGAAGAGCTTGACATGTCAGCGTTCCACTACCGACGGGCTGCCGACACGCCCCTCCCGGTGAGCACGGGATTCCGCGGCGACCAACCGGCGGAGATCGTCGAGGAGACCGATGAGGTCATCATCGCCCGCGATGGCCGAGGTCGCCTGACGAAGCTCATCAAGCGAACGGCGACGCTCCCGCTTCCGCTTGAGTACCCGGTCGAGACCATGGACGACTGGCTGAAGCTCAAGCATCATTACGAGTTCACAGAGGAGCGACTCGCCTCGGACTGGGAGGGCGCGGCGAAGGGGGCACTGGAGGCAGATCGCTGTGTTAGCGTCTCGCTGCCTGGCGCGTTCGCCGAGCCGCGCGAACTCATGGGTGACGAGGAGTTGTGCGTCGCCTACTATGACCAGCCGGAGCTGGTCCATGACATCCTCGACACCATCGCCGACACGGCGTTTCGAGTTCTCGACAAGGTCTCCGCGACCGTGCAGATCGACAAGCTGTCGATCCACGAGGATCTCGCCGGCAAGAGCGGGCCGCTACTCGGGCCCAAGCAGATGGAAGAATTCCTCATCCCCCACTACCGCCGCGTGTGGGACATGCTGCGGGACCGCGGCGCGAGGCTCTGCATGGTCGACACCGACGGCAACGTGAACGCGATCATCCCGCACTTCATTGAGGCCGGCGTGAACCTGCTCTACCCGATGGAGCCCGCCGCGGGGATGGACATCGCAAAGCTTCGCGAGGAATACGGAACGCAGCTCGCCTTCATGGGCGGCCTCGACAAGCACGTCATCCGGCAGAGCAAGGAAGAGATCGTCGCGGAGCTGGAATACAAGATCCCCCCGATGGTCCGCACGGGCGGGTGCGTGCTCGGGCTCGACCACCGCATCCCCAACGGCACCCCACTCGAGCATTACCGATTCTACAACATGAAGGCCTGGGAGATCATGGAGCGCGAGGCGGCGGAACTGGGGCTGGGATGACGTCTCTGAAAGGCATCGCCATAATGCTAATCGCGCTACTGCCGACATCCATCTGCACAGCTCAAGACACCTTGCCCGACGCCATGGGCTTCGAGGCGCCCGGCCTCTGGATGACGGCCCCGCCGCTCCTGGACGACTACCCGGAAGAGCATCTCTGGTCCACGCGCACGATCCCCTTCGCTGATCTCGCAGGCGGCGTGAAGCTCTCCGAAGAGCGCGTGAAGCAGGGCCAGTTCTCGGGCAGATGGGCCGATCATCCGCGCTACTCCACGATCCACACGAGCCACGTGCCGACCGACTGGTCGGCGTCAACCGGCGTGACATTCTGGGCGTATTCCGAGGACGCGACGGGCGAGATCATCACCCTCGCCGTAGAAGCCGATGACCCGGACACGCCCTGGAAAGACTACTACCGGCGCGATTTCGCAGTCGACTGGACAGGCTGGCAACAGGTCGCCGTCGCGATCGATGACTTTGCCCCGTACGAGTCCCCCGTCGGCTGGGACAGCGTCGACGCGGTCTACCTGTTCACCAAGATCGATGACCGTCAGCCCAATCCCCACACCGTGCTGCACCTCGACGACATGAGGCTGGAGGCCGACCCGATCACGTCGACACCGGCCCCGGTGTCCGTGGACCCGCCGCCTGGGCGGCTCCCCGTCAGCGGCCAGATCCCCGCGTTCGACGCGAGCGCGATCAACCACGCGTGGCCCGAACTCCGCGACGGCACTCGGGGCGAGGCGCCTATCCAATACGAGTCATACTTCCTCACCGAGCGCTCCCTGTTCGGCTACTACCCGCGCTTTGCCCCAGGAGCAGTCAGCTTTGGGCCGGACGGGGAGACCTTCGTGCAGTACGGAAGCCACGTCATCCAGAACGCGAACGGCGATGGCACGTGGTCTGTCAACGATCTGCTCTACTCCGTCATCGAGCCATACGCCCGCGAGCAACTAGGCTTCACGGAGCTACAGATCGGTAACAGCGGCCAGACGAACGAGACGAGCATCCGCTTCGACGCTGATGGCGACGCGTACAAGCTCTGCTTCGTCTCGGATCCGACGGGCGACTGGAAGACGCGCAAAGGGCTGCTGCTGCACTCGCGCGACGGCATGCAGACATGGGACGTCTACCTCCTGCCGAATTACATGCTGCGATTCGAGAAGTTCGTCGGGCACAATCCCGACTGCATGAAGCGTCCGCCGGTCATCCTTCTCAGCACGTACCACTCGCCGACTGAGGTCTTCATCACGATCCCCGAGAAGCAGGCCGACGGCACGCTCGTGATCCCGAAGCCCGTGCAGATCGCTGACGAGGCCATCTGTTTCATCCCGCACTCGGGTGAGGCGAACAACGCGATCACGATCGGTGAGAAGATATACATCGCCTACGGCAGGATGGCGATCCCGCCCGGCAACACCAAGGAAGACGGCGTGCCGAGTTACGTGGTGGAGTATGACATCGCGACGCGCGCGCTGTCAGAGCCCGTCATACTCGGCTTCGGAGGCATCAACGCCGAGGACAACCACAACTGGCCGACCATCGCGATCGATAGCCAGGGCTACTTCCACGCGCTCATCAACGGGCACCACAACCCGTTCGTCTACACGAAATCCATCAAGCCGCATGACATCACCGAATGGGCCGAGCCTGAGTTGGTCACGATTGGCGACGATCAGAAAGCCCCGACAACCACCTACGCCGGCTTGGTGATCGATTCAGAGGACACGCTCTATTCGGTGACGCGAAACTCCCATCCGGGCTACTACTTCCGGCTCTCCCTGCACCGCAAGAAATCGGGGCAGGCCTGGGAAGATCCGAAGCACCTCGTGCTGCCTTTCAAGCCCTACTACGAGGTCTACTTCCACAAACTCGTGATCGAGCCTGAAACAGACCGACTGTTCCTCACCTACCATTCGCAGTCGGCGAGCATCTGCCTGTTCATGGATGAGCTGCTGGCGCACTGGTACCGTTGGCCACATCGGATGAAGCCGTTCCTCAGCGGCCCCGAGGGCCCCCACTACCCGACGGGGGCGTACCTCACCGACGGCCGAAAGTACGCCTTCTACGGCCCACCCGCAACCGAGACATGCGTCCTCGTCTCCGATGATCGGGGCGAATCGTGGCGCCTGGCCACGACGCCGGATTTCCAATTGGCGAGATAGCTACGAGGAGTCGCCGAGCACCTGGATGAATCCCCGGACGCAATCCCTCGTCACCAAGGAGTCACCATGGCTGGACTGCTTTACCGTGAAGACATGGATGCCGCGCGCGAGCGACTGACTGAGTGGTGGAACGGCGGCGATATCGGCCGCCCCGTCATCCTATTGAGCGCCCCGCGCGACAAGCCCATTGAGGACATCCCGGCGCTGGCTGAGCCTGAGGGCTGGACGGGACAGTACTCGACGGTTGACTACGGCTACCGCGTCAATCTCGCCGCCCGCCAGTGCATCCACTACCACTATCTGGGCGAGGCGACACCGTTCGTGTCGCCGGACTTGGCGCCGAATTGCCTCGCGCTTTACATGGGATGCCAGGGCGTTGAGATGCCCGACACGGTGTGGTGCGAGCCCTTCATGGATGATCCGGATGAAGCGCGGTTTGACCTCGATCCGGACAACTTCTACTGGCAGTTCTCAACCCGACTGGGGGCTGAAGAGGTCGAGATGGGCAAGGACAAGTTCCTCGTGCAGTTCCCGGACCTGATCGAGGGCCTCGACACGCTCGCCGCCATGCGTGGAACGGACAATCTGCTGCTTGATGTGATTGAGCGACCCGACTGGGTGCAGGATTGCCTGCGGCAGATCACCGACCGGTACTTCTACTGCTATGACATCCTCTACGACATGTTCCGCGACGAGGTTGGGGGAACGCACTTCTGGGCGTGGGCGCCGGGGCGGATGGCGAAGTTCCAGTGCGATTTCTCAGCGATGATCGGGCCGGACATGTTCGGCGAGTTCATGGTGCCGGTGCTCAATGAGATGTGTGACCGGGTCGGATACTCCATGTACCATTGGGATGGGCCCGGCGCGATAGCTCATCACGACCACCTGCTGTCGATACCGGGCTTGGACATGCTGCAGTGGACGCCGGGGGCTGGAGTCGAGGCCGCCGACCACGAGAAGTGGTGGCCGCTGTATCACAAGACCGTCGACGCCGGCAAGAAGGTCCACGCCGGCTACGTCCCGAGCGTCGAGCGCCTCGAGGAGCTGAAGCGCGAGTTCGGGCCAAAGCTGAAGCAGTTCCTATTCAACATGGGCGCGCCGGACCCCAAGCACGGCGAGGAGATTCTCAGAGCAGCGGAGGTGTGAGGGTCCGGGCTGCGTCATTCGAACCGCACCGCCCTCACCCGATGCGCGGGGACGACGACCTCGGTCTGCATCGCCGCCGGCCTGGGCTGCCCGACCGGGAAGTCAGACTCCCTGAAGCGGATCGTCTTACGAGCCATCCTGCCCGTTCCGTTGTAGAGCAGCGCTCGGTCCGCGAAGACAGTGGCGACGACGTCGTCCTTCTCTTCATCTACTAAGATCGCGTTCGCCCGCATCGGGTCCAACTCGCTCAGCCGATAGGTCAAGTCGAGCATCGCCTGCTGCTGCGCGGGCATGGCAGCATCGTCAGCGCCCAGTAGTAACACCACGCGCCCCTTCCCCACCTTGCGGCCCAGTTGCCACGCATCGGACGCAGTGTCGGCGCCTCCGGCGGGCGCCATCGAATCGAACACCTCCGTGTCGCCGTCAATATCCTCGATCCGCTCCGTCCCCATCAGCCCCAGCACTCCCCCGCCGCGCACCCATTTCCGGAGCGCCACCAGCGTGTCGCGCCGCATGAAGTCGCCTTCGCAGACCGCCAGAACGCGAATGCCCAGCTTCTCCAGCGCTCCGTCGCGAACGAGGAGTTCATCAACCACCTCGTAGTCCATCTGGTCCCGCAGCCCCTCCGCGAAGCGGATGGTGCGCTCGGGCCAATGCATCTCAGGCCGACACCACCACCAGGAACTCGGCATCAGGTAGGCGACATCACACTTGGCGGGGCTCCCCGTGAGGTGCTGAATGTTCTCGGCCAACAGATCGCGCGCGCCATCCATGTTCTGGAGGTAATCGAACCACGTCTGCGTCCCATTGCTGATGTCGTAGAAGATCCGGCGCATCTCGCTGTGCCGGTCGACATTGCCGGGCGGCTCGGTAAAGTACGGCACGTCATACACGCGACACGCCGTCGAGACCCGCCGCGTTGCGAAGTAGCCGATGTCGCCCGGCGTTTGAGCGGCCGCTTCCGCCTCGGCCATCCGCTTGATATGGCGGCCCTGGTCATTGCCCCACGGCACGGGCTCCACGCCATAGCCTAGGCTCAGGATCATCTCCTTGCCGGGGAAGTGCCGGCGGACGATCTCCGTCGACTCAACGGCGAAGTCGCCCCACGAGTCTTGGTACCAATCAACGAAATCCAGCCACCGGCGGCGCAGCTCAGGCGAGCCCGACTCAATGGCCTCGGCCGCCAACGCGCTAGGGTCCTCCGGAGGCGCGACGTCGTCCCATCCGTCCACCCCCGTTCCCCACGCGCTGTTCAGCCGGTCAGTCGTTCGGAAACGCGCCTTCATCTTGTCGCGAAAGTCGGCTCGGGCATGCTCGTCCCCGCACCAGTAGCCCGTATGCACGTGCTCTTGCGGCACCAGCCAGTGGGTCATCGTCGCCGCGTAGCCGATCTCCCCGTACTCGCTCGGCATTGCGACGCGGATGAAGGCGATTCTCTCGCCAAAGTCCCTCGCCAGTCGCCCGTAGAACTCATCGAAGATCCTCAGCGCGAAGGGCGACCACAGCGACATCTGCTGAAGTTCCTCATCATGCTCGAGACACCGGTACGGGACCCAATCGTCCGTGTCCATGAACCACTTCGGGGGGAAGTGCACCCAGGCAAAGATATTGTAATCGATCCCGGCTTCGAGGACCTTGCGCGCGTTCTCCTCATAGAACGAGAAGTCCCAATTGCCCGGCTCCTCTTCGATCCGGCACCACGCGAGGTAATCGCACATCGCCGTGCAGCCGACCCGCTTTAACGTGGCGATCGTCGCGTCGTTGATGGCCCCCGTGTCGCCCTCGTTGCCGGTACCCCAGTACTGCATGAAGTGGCCAACGCTCGCGTTTCCCGAGTAGAACCGGATCAACGTCTCGTCGATCTCGGGCATGATTGGGTGTGGCTCAAACGCGGCGTCCGCGTCGTCACCCACGCGCTCCAGCGCGACGGCGTCGAGGTACGCGTAGTACTTGTTGTCATGCGGGCGGCGGCCGAAGACCCCAACCGCGATCTCATGCTCGCCCGCCGTCAGGCCGACCCTCGCGCACGGCATCCAAGAGAAGACCTTGCTCGGACCCCACATGCCCACGCGCGCCCCGCCTTGAACCACTGCAGGGCCCGAGCCATCAACCGTGACTGCGAGCGGCGAAGCCGTCTCAGGCCGCGTCGCCGCGAGCCAAAGCACGTACGTGCCGTCCTCGGGCACGTCGGCCGCGAACTTCGCCACATACGCGTCCCCCTCGGGGTCGCCATCCATCGCGCAAACGAGGTGTCCGCCGGAGTAGCACTCGGCGTAGTCGGCGTTGCCGACGACCGGGTCGCTCCAGTCGTGATTCGCGCACGATTCGCCCTCGGCAAACCAAACGAACTCGACCGGACGCGGCGGCTCGGCGACGGCCGCACCTGCCAGAGCGGCGGCAATGGTGCAGGCCGGGAAGCAGATCATCTTGGGCATGGCGTAGACTCCTGGCGAATGATGATAGCCCCGGGAGCTTCACCACACTGCATGTCTGAACCTTGCCCAGGCGGCCAAGGGCAAGGCGACCGGGCCAGGGAAGGGTGGGCCACACACCACGGAAGGACCATCACCCATGATAATCGGGCACATCGACCACCCAGAGCGGGCATCAGCACTCCACCCGGGCATCGCCCGCGCCTTCGAACTCATCGCCGGCATCGACCTACACGCGCTGGATCTCGGCCGGCACGAGTTGGAGGCAGCCCGGCTTTTCATCAACTGCGACCAGGACCCCGGCCGCGCCCGCGAAGGCGCGAGGCTTGAGTTCCATCGTCAGTACACCGACGTGCAGATCGTGCTCGAGGGCACGGAAGTGATCGGCTGGAAACCGGTAGCAGACTGCAGTTCCGTTGATGAGCCCTACGATGCAGAACGGGACGCCGGGTTCTACGCTGATGAGCCCCTCGCCTGGATCGAACTCACGCCCGGCGCATTCGCTGTCTTCACCCCCGATGACGCCCACGCCCCACTCGCGGGCGAAGGCACCGTCCGCAAGGCCATCGTAAAGATCGTTGTGGACTGGTAGGCCGGGCCCGACGAAGGTCAATAGTGATCTCTGGGCGTATTTTGCTGATGAGGTACCAAAATGCTATGAAGCCGCAGCATCGGAGGTGCTCGGGATGGCGTCCAGGGCGCAACTGATCGGACTGATGGGTGTTGGGATTGCCTTGGCCTCGGCTGGCGCGTCGACCGCGCAGATTGGCGAACGTTACCGCGTGGTGTACGTGCGCGATGACAACGGCAACTACGAGATCTGTACCATGTGGGACAACGGTGACGGGCAGACCAACCTCACGCTAGACGAGGGCCAGGACTCGCAGCCTGAGTGGTCGTCCGACGGCACCCAGATCGTGTTTACGACCAACCGCGACGATAACTGGGAAATCTACTCGATGGACGCGAATGGCGACGACCAGACGAACCTCACGTTCACTGAGGAGGCCCGCGAGAACACGCCTCATTGGTCGCCGAGAGGCGCGCGGATCGTGTATACGCGCACTGTCGGTGACGAGGCGACGGAAATCTGGGTGATGGATGCCAACGGCGATGACCAGACGCCGCTCACCTTCGGTGAGGGAATCGACAAGGATCCCCAGTGGTCGCCCGATGGCGAGTGGATCCTGTTTCAGAGCCTCCGTGAGGACGCGCCGCAGATCTACAGGATGCGCAAGAACGGCGATGCCCTGGAGCCTCTCACGCGGGACGAGGGTGGGTGCGGCCAGGCGAGGTGGTCTCCCAATGGCGAGTGGATCCTGTATGTGAGCACCAAAACGGGCGATCCCAATATCTACAAGATGCGTAAGAACGGCGACTCGCAGACGCCGCTGACTTTCAGCGAGAGCCCCGACACCCTCCCTCGGTGGTCTCCTGACGGCACCATGATCGTGTTCGTCAGCGAACGCGACGACAACAGCGAGATCTACACAATGCGTGCCAGCGGCGGCGCGCAGACCAACCTGACCTGGAATGCGGCGGATGACTACGATCCGTACTGGTCGCCCGATGGGCTGCGCATCATACTCACCTCCGACCGCGACGGCGAGAATGACATCTACACCATCAACGCAAACGGAGAGGCTCCACGAAACCTCACCTACACGGCGGAAGCTGAGAGCATGCCCGACTGGGGGCCAAAGTCGGCGGCGCCGCCCCCGGTCGCTCAGAGCCTCATCTGCTTCAGCACCAAGGACGAGGCCGACAGGCTCCAACTCGCCGTGGTCAGCCCTGACGGCAGCAACTACAGGCAAGTCACGACCGGCCCGCCAGGGGCGTGGTACCCGTCCCTGTCCCCAGACCACACTAAGATCGTGTACTGCCATTCCACCGGGAATGAAGCTGATGGGGTGCGGATCATCAATGTCGACGGCACGGGAGCGCGCAACCTTACCCCCGGACTCGTCAGACCCTCATACACGAGCTGGTCGCCAGACGGCACGCGCATCCTGTTCACCTACGGCGAGCCAGTCGATGGTGGATTCCTCACCGGCACGTGGATCGTAAATGCCGACGGTAGCGGGCTGGCGAGAGTAATGAACGGCGCAATGCGCGCCCAGTTCTCGCCCGACGGAGCCAAGATCGTCTACAACGCCGGCCGTGAGATCTGGGTGATGAACGCCAACGGTGGCGGCGCAGAGAAGCTGACCGACCATCCCGACCGCTACGACCCCGCCTGGTCGCCGGATGGCACGCGCATCGCGTTCTGGCGGGAGGAGCAGATCTTCGTGATGAGCGCCAATGGTAGTGGCGAGCGTTCCCTGACGCCGGGGGCCCCGTTCGATCCCAGGGCGCCAACATGGTCGCCGGACAGCTCGGAGATCGCCTTTGCCGGGACCTACGCGGGCGTCGACGGCGTCCACGCGATCAACGTGGCGACGGGCCAGATCCGCACGATCGTCCAGACTGCGGGGGAAGCCCGCACACCGGCCTGGCGGTGAACGGCCTACGTGTCCCAGGCGCATGCTCGGATCGGCAACTGCTCGCCGGCGAGGCAGCCTGACATGGGGAATCTCGGACTGAGTAACCCGGGGCGTTGATCCAGCAGTAGCAGCATGGATCCAAGACCGGAGGTGCCTGACCATGTGCAGATTCAGCGCGGTCGTGTTTGCCACGGTGCTGGCGGCAATGGCCTCGGCGCAAACCGAACTCACGGAGTTCATCGAGCCCATCCGGGCGCAACATGGGGAGATCCTGGCCCTCGAAGAGGAGTTGAGCACCTTCGCGGCCTTGGATAACCGATGGGACGAGCAAGATGAGGCGATGAGGGCGAGGCTCCTGGCGGAGGCGGAGGCATTCCGCGAACTCATGCGCTCGTTCTGTGGCGCGGAGACCCGGGCGGGTCTGGGCGTTGAGCTGGCGCTGCTCGAGGAGAGCTTCCTCCTGCTGATGAGCATGGAGCAGGCGTTTGGAGGGGTGGTCACAGACCAGTCGGCCTCCGTGACCCGGGAGAAGCAGGACGCCATTGCCGAGAAGCTGAGGCTGTGGGCGATCGATGAGTTTCAGGAGCAGACGGAGGAGCGGCTGAAGCGCGAGGGACTGCTGGAACGAATGGGCGAGAGACTCTTTGCCCAGGCGGTCGCGCAAGCAACCGACGGCGCCAAGGAGAGGCTATGGAGTCAGGTAGACGAGAGGCTCGAGCTTACCCTGAAGGCCGGCGTTTTCGGTCCTAGCCTCATCGAGCAGGTGGCCCGAGGGAGACTGAAGTCGGTGATCCGGGGGGGGAGTGGCGTCGGTGCTGGTGCGCATCACGAGCAACGAGTTCGTGATCGAGTGGGTCGCCGGGGTGCTCGTGCGGTGGGTTGGCCCGAGGATCAAGGAACTGCTTCGGAACAAGGATGACCTGCCGGAGCGGACGATAACATCTATCGCGACGCTGAAGGATGCGGAGGATCCGCTGTGGGCCTTGCCGGCCGATGCGAAGATCCGGACGGTGAACGCGGCCATCGCGAGCGCGCTCGGCACAATCGGAGCCACCAAGTACCTTTTCAAGGATCTGGACCGGGCCGGCGATACGGAGCGCCACAAGCAGCTCACCGACGCCAAGCTTCGCCTGGAGGACGTGATATTTCGGACCGAGGGGCGCTTCCTGCTTGGCAAACGCCGCTTCGAGGAGGAGTGCCAGGATGCTGAGCGCGAGCTGACGCGACTCATCAAGAACCTGACGAAGGGCGGCACGGAGGCTCCCGAGGAGCCGAACCCCGACCTCGCGCGCCAGGGGCGCAACCTCATTCCCGGGACGTACGACTCGCCAATAGCGTACAGTGAGAATGTCGCCCTGGTCGAGTTATCCGGGGACCTGACCGGAGTGGACTGGACGCTCCTCATCACCAGCCCCGACGGCGAGGTCCAGACCCAGTATTCGGGGAGGGGCGTGCCGGGTCGCGATGTGCGAGAGTATTACATTGAGCTGGAAGGCGAGTTCTACATCGACGGCGGCGAGAACATGGGCTTCGCCCGCGTGTCGGTGCGCAAGAACGGCGACGGCAATTGGACGCCACGCGGGCTGCTGGTGTGGCCCCTAGGCCTGCCTGAGACACCGACGGCGCCATCCAAGGTCATGCGCTTCGCCCTGGTCCCGAGGGAATGAGAGCGCGCCGAGCAGCGAGGAACCGAGCGGGTGAATGCCGAATGTGGTGACATGACGATCGCCGGAGGGAGACTGATGAGGACAGCGCTGGTGTGGTTGATGGCGGCCGGCGTCCTGGCGATGCTTGGGTGCCAACCCCAGACAGCCGACGTCGACAACACGCCCGTTGTGATTCCCGCGCCTGATCCACCGGATCCCGTTCCTGTGGACGAATCGTCCGACGGCCTGAAGCAACATGTCGAGAGCCTGATCGCCGCGACGAGGGCGCAGGACTATGGCTCTGTGAGGAGTTCTGGAGGCGACCTGCTCATCCCGGATCACGAGGCGTGGTTTCAGAGCGCGTTTGGGCCAGATGTCGGAGCGGCGCTCTCGGCGGATTACGCCGACAGCACTAGCAACTTCAGCGATGACTTCCCCGGCATTCTGCGGACACACATCGCTGAGAGCCGCTTCCAGGTAGTCGTGTCCGAGGAGACCGCGCCCGATACCCCATCAATGGTCGAGCCGGTGACCATCTACTCCGCCGAGTTGGTCGCGCCGGGGCAGAGCACGGGCGCTGAACTCGGCCCCTTCGTATACGTCGACGGCGCGTTTCGCTACCTCGGAGCGACCAAGCCGGTCACAACAGCTCGCTGATCTCCACCGTCCGCCGCTCGTTCATTGCCAGATCAGCGGCGAAGGCGATCATGTGCCCATTGACTGAATCCATCAGATCAGTAGTCGACAGCGACGCCGGTTCGCCCCTCACCACGCGCAAGAAATCCTCAACGAGACGCATGTCGCCGCCGCCGTGCATGTCGCGCGATGCGTTCAGGTCCACCGGCTCCTCTATGAACTCGTGACCCTTGCGCGCGTCGGGCCGACGAACGACTATTGAGCCGTCCTCCATCGTCCCCTGGATCTCGCCCTTGGTGCCGATCACGTGGATCGACCGGCATGGCTTCGATGTCCCACCTGTCATCGTGTGGGTCGCCGTGCACCCATCCTCAAACTCAATCCCGACGCACTGGTGATCGACGACCGTGTTGTCGCTATGCCAGACGCAGCGGCCCAGCGGGTTGTCGGTCTTCAGCGATTCGATTCTCTGCTGCTCCGTCGTCTCGCCGAGGTGTTCGATGCACTCCCACGCGTAGTAACCCCAAATCCCCATGTCGATGTAGTGCTTCTTGGCTGAGTAGTCGCACGTATCCTCGATCTCGCAGTCGACGAGACACCTCGTCCCCGCGCCCTCGGGAGCCATCTCCGGCTTGAAGTGCATGATCCCGCCGAAGCTCGAGACTCGAGCCGGCGGGATTCCGCTCTTCATCCAGGTGATCAAGTCGAGGTCGTGGCAGCACTTCGCCATCAGCATGGGGTTCGAAGTCTCGTGGCGATTCCACTTACCCCGGACGAACCCGACAGCCATGTGGTGATAGCTCACGTTCTCGGCGGTAGACATGCTGACAACGTCCCCGATCTCGCCGGCGGCAATCCGCTCGCGGATCGCCACGTAGAAGGGAGCGTACCGCAGCACGTGACAGACCACCACCTTGCGCCCGGTCCGCTTCACCGCGTCCACCAGCGACAGCAGCTCCTCCCGCGTCGGCGCAATCGGCTTCTCCAGGAGCACGTCATATCCGCGCTCAAGCAGGGGCAGCGTCGTCGGAACATGGTCCCTGTCCATCGTCCCGTTGATGGCCACATCCGCCAATGCCGGCTGCGCGGCCATCTCCTCGGCCGTGAGGAAACAGCTCTCCGGAGCCAGGCCATAGTCGGCCGCCGTCTTGTTGCGCCGCGTGTCATCGGGCTCGGCCACGGCGACGACCTGCAGCTTTTCCGGCTGAGATTTCGAGAGCGAGGCGTACAGCACTGAGCGGTGTCCAGCTCCAACGATGGCGGCGGTCAGCGGCTTGCCTGACATGGGTTCATCCTCGTAGCGAAGTCTGGTGTCAATTTCGCTGAGGCGAGTTCGCCGTCCGGGCTTGGCGACCTCTGGGGCCACAGAACGCCTACCACGGCGCCGTGAAACTATCGTTACGAAAGTGTAAATTCATCAAACACCATACAGGAACACGAACTAGCACCACCGAAACGGGTGTTTCGCTCGTTAGAAGCTAGGTTTACCAACTAGCAGGGGGGGAGTTGTTTCGGTATGAGAATTCTCTGCGTGTCAGTGCTGTTACTGTCTCTACTGGCCACCGGCGCAATGGCGGCCGATTGGAACGCGGACGGACGACTGATTCTGCCGCTGTACCTATGGAACGGTGAGGGTGCGGCCCCGCCGGCCGGGTCCCCGCAGGTCGGCACGGTTGGAGTTGGGTTCTGCAGCGACGACGAGTTCGGGGTGCAGACAAGCATCGACGATGGGAAGCCGTGCGTCACGTACACGATCTTTCCCAAGATTGATGGCGAGTTCCACTCCGAGGATCTAGCGCTCCTCACCACAAACCTGGAGCGTCGAGGCGAGGGATGCACCACGCTGACGTTGCCCGACTACATTAAGGATGGCGACACGGTCTTTCTCCAGGTACTGGTGAAACCCGTCAAGGATGCCATCGACTGCGTCTACGCCACCAGGACCGCGGCGGTCACGGCTCCGAAGCCGATCCAGGTTGCGCCGCAACCCGCGCCGCAGCCGCAACCGCCCGCTGTCGTCGTTCCACCGCAGCCCGTGGCGCCGCAGCCGCAGCCTCCGGTTGTCGTGGCTCCGATTCAGTCGGTATGCCAGGGCCACCCCAACAACTGCGGCTGCGCGACAGTCGCCGCGCCACAACCAGGCGTCTGCCCGAATCACCCGGCGACCTGCGGATGCCCGCCGCCGGCCCCGGTGAATCTCAACGTCATCGAGGCCAACGAATTCCGCCTCGTCGACAACCAGAATTGCCCGCGCGGCGCCTTGCGGATGAACGCTTTCGGCCAGCCCG
>PVBE010400497.1_pt1 | contig 63574 bp, 45 predicted proteins | sample 1631181 | NCBI WGS metagenome assembly PVBE01 (sample SAMN08397723, study PRJNA350692) | Marine metagenome, whole genome shotgun sequencing project. | isolation source: water | place: Pacific Ocean | collected 2012-04
CGAGGAAGAAGAGGTCGAGGAAGAAGAGGTCGAGGAAGAAGAGGTCGAGGAAGAAGAGGTCGAGGAAGAAGAGGAAGAAGAGGAAGAGGAAGAAGAGGAGGACGAGGAGTCCCCCGGCATCCTCAAGGAGTTCATCTCCTTTTTGCTCCACGAGAAGAAGTGGTGGCTCATCCCCCTCATCGTGATCCTGATCCTGCTGGTGGTGTTGATGGTGGTGTTGGAGAGCTCGCCCCTGGTCCCGTTTATCTATCCGCTGTTTTAGATCACTTCAGACGCACCCTCGCGTTCAAATCCGTGCGCCTTTTTTGCAGGGGGCAGGCTCACGGACTAGTGTGATACCTGATGATTGAGATGTTCCGCACAAGGCACTCGGTGTGGCTGGTGGCCACATGCCTGACCGCGGGCTGCCCGTCGCCCCAGCGCGCCGTGGACAGCCGCCGGGCGCGGCCAGCCAGCCAGCCGGCGGCCAGCCAGCCCACCGGACCGGTGGCGGCGCCGAAGAAGAAGGCGCCCCCGCCCCACCCCCAGCCCATGTTCCGCGGCGGGCCCGGGCGGCAGGGCCGCACCGAAGGGGTCATCCCCCGCACGCTGCCTGCTGTCCGCTGGGTCCATCGCGCCGGGCGGCCGGTGTTCGGCAGCCCGGCCATGGACCGGGCGGGCAACGTCTACGTCGGCTCCCTGGACCACCACCTCCACAGCCTGGGGCCCGACGGCACCCTGCGCTGGAAGGTGAAGCTCGACGGCGCCATCTACTCCTCGCCGGCATTGCACGCCGGTGGCGTACTCGTCGGCACCGACGGGGACCGGCTGCATCGGCTGGGCGAGGCCCGGGGCGCCAGCCGCTGGTCCGTCACCCTCGGGGCCTGCGCCCGCAACCCGGGCTTCGGGCCGGATCGGGTGCGCTGCAACGGCGACGCCTCACCGGCCGTGGGCCTGGGCGGTGAGATCTACATGGCCGGCGACGCGCTGTACGCCTTCTCCGCCGGGGGGAAGCTGCGCTGGCGCTACGACCTCGGCGGTCACGCCTTCTCCTCGCCCACCGTGGGCCCCGACGGCGTGGTCTACATCGGCACCCAGGCCAGCTCGGTCCACGCCGTGACGCCGGCCGGCGCCCGCAAGTGGCGCTACCCGGTGCGGGGGGACTGCGACGCGACCGGGGCGCTGTCCGGCGACGGCGCGCTGATCATCGGCTGCGACGACCGGCGGGTCCACGCCGTGGACCTGACCACGGGCAAGGCGCGCTGGCGCTTCGCCACCCGGCGGGCGGTGCGCAGCTCACCGGCCGTCTCGGCCGCGGGCGTGGTGCTCGTGGGCTCGGACGACCACCATCTATACGCCCTGGACCGGGCCACCGGCGCCAAGCGCTGGGCCTTCAAGACCGAGGGCCGCGTGCGCTCGTCCCCCACGGTGGACCGCCACGGCACAGTGGTCTTCGGCTCCCAGGACGACCACCTGCGCGCCCTGGACTCGGGCGGCAAGCTGCTGTGGCAGCTGCGCCTGGGGGGCGACGTGGACTCGTCGGTAACCGTGGGGCCGGGCGGGCTGCTGGTGGTCGGTGACGACGACGGGCGCCTCCACGGCCTGCAGGCCGCAAACAAAAACATCAAAGAGAAACGAAAGAAGTAAGTGAAGATATCAAAAGCAGAAGTAATGGCGGCGCTGTCCGACGCCCCCGCCGAAGGGCGGACAATTCCGGACGTGAGCATCCTGCTCGGTTTTGGCAAGGACGCGCGGCGCGCCGTGAGCGATCGGCTCCTGGAGCTGGTGCGTCAGGGCAAGGTCGTGCGCCTGGGCCGGCGCTACCGTCTGCCCGCCGGTGACGAAATTGACGACAGCACGGTCACGGGCGTGCTGCACGTGGCCCCCAACGGCAAGGGGTTCGTGGACCGCGGGGAGGCGTACGAGGACGTGCGCGTCTCGGCCCGGGATCTGGGCGCGGCCATGGACGGCGACACGGTGGAGCTGCGCACCTGGGACGGGCGCACCCGCACCGAGGGCACGGTGATCCGCGTGGTGTCCCGGGGCCGCGCGCGGCTGGTGGGCAACCTGGTGCGTAACCACGGCGACCTGGTGCTCGAGCCCGACGATCCCCGCCTGCCCCGGCGGGTGGAGGTCACCGACGTCGGCCCGGCCAGGCCCGGCGACGCGGTGCTGGGCGACATCGTCCGCTACCCCGAGCGCCCCGGCGACGGACCCGCGGTACAGATCAGCCGCGTGCTGGGCGAGCCCGGCGTCCTGGTCACCGAGGTGGCCAAGTGCGTGGCCGGCTCAGGCGTGGACGAGGAGCTGCCCCCGGCGGTGGTCCGCGGCTGCGAGGGCTTGCCCGCCGAGGTCAGCGACGAGGAGGTGGCCCGCCGGCTCGACCTGCGGCACCTGCACTTCGTCACCATCGACCCCATGTCGGCCCGGGACTTCGACGACGCCGTGGCCGTGGAGAAGCGCGGCGAGCTGGACCGCATCTGGGTCGCCGTGGCCGACGTGAGCCACTATGTTCACGAGGACTCTCCCCTGGACCGCGAGGCCCGGCGCCGCGGCTGCAGCCTGTATCTGCCCGACCGCGCGATCCACATGCTGCCCGAGGAGCTGTCCGCGGGCATCTGCTCCCTGGTGCCGCGCTCGGATCGGCTGGCCATGGTCGTGCGCCTGGACGTGGACGCCGCCGGCAAGGTGGTGAACGAGGACTGCGCCGCGGCGGTGATTCACAGCCGCGGGCGCCTGGATTACGGCGGCGTCGCTGCGGCCCTGCAAGGGGACTTTTCCGGTCTGCGCGCCAGCTACGCCGAGCACGCCGAGGTGCTCGAGACCCTGCACCGGGTCACCGCCGCCCTGCGCCGGGCGCGCCTGGCCCGCGGCGCCCTGGACCTGGACCTGCCCGAGTCGAAGGTGGTGCTGGACGAGGACGACCCCTGTCGCGTGCGCGACGTGGTGGAGAGCCGGCCGGACACCCCGATCAAGCAGGCCTACGGGCTCATCGAGGAGCTGATGGTGGCGGCCAACGAGGCCGTGGGCCGCACCTTCCAGGGTGCCGACGTGCCCACCATCTGGCGCATCCACCCGTCGCCGGCCCCGGACCTGGTGCAGCAGCTGTGCGCCTGGCTCGGCAGCTACGGCATCAAGGCCGACGCGCGGCGGGCGCGCACCGAGAAGGGCATGGGTGAGCTGCTGCGCCGGATCCAGGCCCACCGCGCCGCGCGGCCGTTGAGCTACCTGGTGCTGCGCACCCTCAAGCAGGCGGTCTACAACGTCAACAACCAGGGGCACTTCGGTCTGGCCAGCAAGACCTACCTGCACTTCACCTCGCCCATCCGGCGCTACCCCGACCTGCACGTACACCGCCTGCTCAAGGGGTTGCTGCGGGAGCAGGGGAAGCCAGCCGGCGAAGAGAGCGGCCTGCGGCAGACCGGCCACAAGGCGCTGACCGCCATGGCCCGGGAGTCGTCGGCGTCGGAGCGGCGGGCCATCGAGGTGGAGCGCGAGGTGCGCAAGCTGTACTGCGCCAGCCTGATGCGCGAGCGCATCGACGACGAGCAGTGGGCCACGGTCACCGGCCTCAACAAGCGGGGGCTGTTCGTGGCCCTGGACAGGCCGGCGGTGGAAGGGCTGGTGCTCTCCGAGAGCCTGGGGCGCCGCCTGGATTTGGACCCCGATCGCCTGCGGGTGCTGGACGACGACAACGCCCGCATCTTCTCCCTGGGCGATCGGCTGCGGGTGCTGGTCACCGACGCCAGCGTGGTGCGCCGCCAGGTGACCCTGGCGCCGATCATGGAGGGTGACTGGCATGACGCCGATCCCGACGTGGCCTACAACAAGGAGCTGTTCTCGGACCGCCACCGGCGACGCACGGCAGGGCAGCGGCAGCGGCGACAGGGCAAGGGGCGGCGCGGCGGCGGGCGGCGTGGCGGCGGACGTGGCGGCAAGCGCGGCGGGCGGCGGGGCAGGAGATGAGGTAACAACCATGGAAGATTACCGCCAGCGCGTGGAGCAGGCATTGCACGGCAGCCTCTCGCCGTACGCCTGCCGCAGCGAGGAGGCCTGGCACCGGCAGCGACCCGAGAACGACGAGCGGGTGCCCGTGCGCACCTGCTTTCAGCGCGACCGCGACCGCATCACGCACTGCAAGTCCTTCCGGCGGCTGGCCCACAAGACCCAGGTCTTCCTCAGCCCCGAGGGGGACCACTACCGCACGCGCATCACCCACACCCTGGAGCTGACCCAGATCGCGCGCACCATCGCCCGGGCCCTGGGCCTCAACGAGGACCTCACCGAGGCCATCGGCCTGGGCCACGACCTGGGCCACACCCCCTTCGGCCACGCCGGCGAGGCGGTGCTCAACGAGCTGCTGCCCGGGGGCTTTCACCACGTGGTGCAGAGCCTGCGGGTGGTGGACGTGCTGGAGCGCGACGGGCGCGGGCTCAACCTCACCGACGTGGTTCGCGAGGGGATCCGCCGCCACAGCAAGGGCAAGGGCTCCATCCTCCCCGACGACCCGAAGCTCGCCGCCTCCACCCTGGAGGCCCAGGTGGTGCGGGTGGCCGACATCATCGCCTACGTCAACCACGACCTGGACGACGCCATGCGCGCCGGCCTGCTGCGCACCGCCGAGATCCCGCCCCGGGTGCTCACCACCGCCGGAGCCACCCACTCGGGCCGAATCACCTGGCTCGTGCTGGACGTGCTCCGGGCCACCGACCTCGAGCAGCAGCGGCTGATCCGCGTCAGCCCCGAGGGCAACAAGGTGCTCGAGCAGCTGCGCACATTCCTCTACAAGCGGGTCTACGACAACCCGCTGGTGCACGACGACTTCCTCAAGACCGAGGGCATGCTGCGGGCGCTGTGGGACTGCTTCGTGGAGCAGGACCCCGAGATGTTCCGCGAAAAGTACTGGCCGCCGGGCCTGGACCGCGACACGCCGCAGGAGCGGGCGGTGGCCGACACCATCGCCGGCATGACCGACCGCTACGCCATGCGGCTCTACTCCGAGCTGTTCTTGCCGCGGCGCTGGTCGAGAATATAAGGAGCTGCAGATGTTCGAGAACCTGGCCTACGCCGTGCCCGTGACCGGGGCGCTGGCGCTGCTGTTCGCCCTCTGGAAGTCGGCCTGGATCAACAAGCAGCCGCCGGGCACCGACGCCATGGTGGAGATCGGCGGGCACATCCGCGAGGGGGCCATGGCCTTCCTCAGGCGCGAGTACAGGGTGCTGGCCATCTTCGTCGTGGTGGTGGCGGCGGCCCTGGGCCTGGCCAACGGCCTGCAGCAGGGCAGCCACTGGGCGGTGGCCGTCTCCTTCGTGGTCGGCGCCGTCTGCTCCGGGCTGGCCGGCTTCTTCGGCATGCGCGTGGCCACGGCGGCCAACCTGCGCACCACCAACGCCGCCCGCACGAGCCTCAACGGCGCGCTGATGGTGGCCTTCTCCGGCGGCGCCGTCATGGGCATGAGCGTGGTGGGCCTGGCCGTGGTGGGGCTCGGCGTGCTCTACCTCGTCTTCGCCACCCTGTTCGACGCCCTGAGCACCGCGGTGCCGGCGGGCGCGTCCGCCGCGGCCAACGCCGAGTCGTTGATGGCCGCCCAGCAGTCCGTGGTGGCCATCATCTCGGGCTTCTCCCTCGGCGCGTCGTCCATCGCGCTGTTCGCCCGCGTGGGCGGCGGCATCTACACCAAGGCCGCCGACGTGGGCGCGGACCTGGTGGGCAAGGTGGAGGCCCGCATCCCCGAGGACGATCCTCGCAACCCGGCCACCATCGCCGACAACGTGGGCGACAACGTGGGCGACGTGGCCGGCATGGGCGCCGACCTCTTCGAGTCCTTCGTGGGCTCCATCGTGGGCTCCATGGTGCTGGGCGCGCTGTGGATCCCCTCGCTGACCGCGGCCGACGGCGGCGGCCCCCACATGGCGCTCAACGGCGTGCTGCTGCCCCTGGTGCTGGCGGGCGCGGGCATCGTCGTCTCCATCCTCGCCACCTTCTTCGTGCGCACCCGGGAGGGGGGCGACCCCCAAAAGGCGCTCAACGTCGGCACCCTCGGCGCGGCCGCGATCATGGCCGGGCTGACCTTCTTCATCATCGAGTGGATGCTGCCCGCCAAGTGGATCACCACCGTGGCCGTCGGCGGCAAGATCATCGAGAGCACCTACTTCGCCCACGGCGTGTTCGCCGCCACCGTGGTGGGCCTGGCCGCCGGCGTGGCCATCGGCCTGATCACCGAGCACTACACCTCGGAGCAGGGCGCGCCCGCGCGGCGCGTGTCGGCCGAGTCCACCACCGGGCCGGCCACCAACATCATCGCCGGCCTGGCCCTGGGCATGCGCTCCACCGCCGCGCCGCTGCTGGTGCTGGCCGCGGCCATCGTGGCGGCCTACAACTTCGCCGGGCTCTACGGCATCGCCATCGCGGCGCTGGGCATGCTCTCCACCACCGGCATCCAGCTGGCGGTGGACGCCTACGGCCCCATCGCGGACAACGCCGGCGGCATCGCCGAGATGGACCCCGACTGCGGCCCCGAGGTGCGCAAACGCACCGACAAGCTCGACGCCGTGGGCAACACCACCGCCGCCATCGGCAAGGGCTTCGCCATCGGCAGCGCGGCGCTCACCGCCCTGGCGCTGTTCGCCGCCTTCAAGACCGTGGTCGGCCTGCATGTCATCGACATCTCCGAGCCGGTGACCATGGCCGGCCTGTTCATCGGCGCCATGCTGCCCTTCCTCTTCTCCTCCATGGCCATGGCCGCCGTGGGGCGCGCGGCCAAGGACATGATCATCGAGGTGCGGCGTCAGTTCCGCGAGATCCCCGGGCTGATGGAGGGGGAGGCCGTCGCGGAGTACGCCCGCTGCGTGGAGATTTCCACCAACGCGGCGATCAAGGATATGGTCCTGCCCGGCCTGCTGGCGGTGCTCACCCCGGTGGTGGTGGGCTTCGGCTCGGCCCTGCTCTGGGGTAAGGTGGACGCCCTCGGCGGCCTGCTGGCGGGCGTCACCGTCTCGGGCGTGCTGTTGGCCATCTTCCAGTCCAACGCCGGCGGCGCCTGGGACAACGCCAAGAAGCACGTCGAGTCGGGCGAGTTCAAGGACGATGAGGGCGAGGTGCAAGCCAAGGGCTCCGAGGCGCACAAGGCGGCGGTGGTGGGCGACACCGTGGGCGACCCGTTCAAGGACACCTCGGGGCCGTCGCTCAACATCCTGATCAAGCTGATGTCGGTGGTCTCGCTGGTCATCGCGCCGCTGCTGGCGGCGCTGCTGTAGGGCCTATCAGCCTCGGACGCGGGGGACAAGCCCCCGCGAGGAGCGCTACTTGAAGGTGGGGGTCTGCCGCGAGGCGGCCGCGGGAGACGCGCTCAGGGGCAGCACCGGCAGTGAGGTGCTGGCCACCAGGGACGAGCCGCCGCTGGTGGCCTTGCTCGGCAGGGTCACGCCGGGGCCGGCGAAGAGCAGCGCCTCGGTGTCGGCGGTGGCCCCGCCGTGGTTGCCGGCGCCGCGGCTGGCGTTGGTCTGCAGCAGCAGCCCGTACTGGTTGCCGGTGCCGACCACCGGCGGGTAGTAGTCCACGGTGAGCTTGCCCTTCTTGCCGGCGGCGAGATCCGGCGCCGTGCCGAAGAAGACCTCGCCGCCCGGGGTGATCACGTTGCCCGAGACGAAGTCGCCCGGGCCGCCGAAGTAGAAGTCCTGGGCATAGGCCGCCACGCCGATCTGCTTGGTCAGCAGGTCAGCGCCGCTGAGGCCGAGCTGCTCGGCGCAGGCGTGGAGCACCGTGGTGGAGCTGCTGGTGGCGTGCTCGGCGTAGAAGTACGCCGTGGCCTGGCCGGTGGTCAGGTTCCAGGCCCAGGCCAGCTGGCGCCCGTCGAGGCCGCTGGTGCCGAAGAGGTTGATGTCGCCGTTGAGCAGGGCCCAGTCCGGCTGGCCGTCACCGTTGGTGTCGAGGTAGACGTAGTGGATCACCGGCAGCAGGTGGGTCACCCGCTCCCAGGTCTTCACCGCGAAGGCCCAGACGAAGGACGGGTTGGCCGAGCAGTACCCCGCGGGCACGGGGTAGGTCTGCACGCCCACCGCCTGCAGGTCGGGGCTGGGGCTGGCCTGGCCGGCGGCGCCGTCCGGCATGTCCGGGCTGGTGAGGATGATGGAGAACGGCTGGTGCTGGGCCGTGCCGACGCCCTTGTTGTGCAGCTTGATCTCGTCCGTCAGCAGCTGCTTGAGCTTCTTGCGGTTCGGCTTGACCCGGGCCGCCTTGCGCGGCACCACGTGCCAGGGGATGCTGATCGGGCGCTTGCCGTCGTCGAGCACCAGGTGGCCGTCGTACTCGGCCAGGTTCAGGGCGGTGGGGCTGGCGCCCTCGGCGCCGGAGCTCAGCGGGTTGCCCGCCAGCTTCTTGCCGTTGATGGTCAGCTTGACCTTGAAGCTGGCGCCCTTGCCCTTCTTCAGCTTGACCTTCTTCGGGGCCTTGATCTTCACCGCGCCGGTGGCCGCGTCTGCCGCCGAGCGGAAGGCCACGCTCACCTTGTAGACGATGGTGTCGTTGGTGAAGTTCTGCAGCTTGACGGTCTGGGTCAGGGTCCGCTTCTTCCGGTCGCTCTCCACGAAGCCGAAGGACAGCGCCGCGGTCTGTGAGCCCTTGATCCAGGCCGCCGCCCGGGCATAGAAGGCCTTGTCCACGCGCACCTCGCCGCCGCCGACGCGGCTCACCGGAGCCTGCTCGCCGCCGGGGCTGGTCTTCACCGCGGTGTTGGCGGTGTTCATCAACAGCGCCTTGACCTGCAGCGGGGCCAGGCCCAGGCCGTCGTAGGCCACGGGCACGAAGTCGTCGTCGTCATAGCTGTCGTCGTTTTTGGAGCGGTTGTCGTAGACCTGCAGCAGCAGGGCCGCCGCGCCGGCCACCATGGGCGTGGCGCCGGAGGTGCCGCCGAAGGCCGCCTCGCCTGCGCCGCTGCCTGCCACGGCGGAGACCGAGGCGCCGGGAGCGCCGAGCTCGGGCTTGACCCGCATGTCGTCGAAGCCGGGGCCGCGGCTCGAAGTGCTGACCACGGTGCCGGCGAGCTTGACGCCGAGGGACGGGGAGAACTTGACCACCGCCAGGCCGCTGCGCAGGATGTTGCCGTGGGCCTGGGAGACCATGTACCCCGGGATGGTGATGGGGGCGCCGCCGCCGAAGGCACCGGAGAAAGGCTCACCGGCGGACACCAGGCCGATGATGCCGAGGGCGCCGCCGCCGTTTTCGATGTTGCGGATCTTGTCCGAGAAGAAGCAGGCGCCGCGGTCGACCAGCACGATCTTGCCGGTGAGGGAGCCGGCGACGAAGGGGGCGCAGCCGTTGAGGTTGCCGCCCGCGCCGTCGCCGTACTGCGCCGTGCCCTGCGTCGTGGTGGTCAGCTTGGCGGACCAGGCCTGGAAGGCGGCGGGGTAGGTGCCGGCCTGGGTCGAGGGGCTGGTCACCTCCATGAAGGGCATGAAGGCCGAGGGCACGTGGGTCTGGGCCACGGCGATGGCCGTGGCCGCGGCCGCGGGGGTGCCGGTGATGAACGGGCGGTTGCCGCCGTTACCCGCGGCGGCCACGGTGAGCACGCCCAGCTTGGCCGCGTTGTCCACGGCCAGGGTGAACGGGCTGTCGTGGATCTGGCCCCAGTCCGAGCCGAGGGACATGTTGACGATGTCCACGCGGTCCGACGGGTTGCCGTCGCCGTTGGGGTCCACGGCGAACTCCAGGCCGAGGAACATCGCCACGCCGCTACAGCTGGTGGCCACCGAGGAGCAGACCTTCACCGCCAGCAGCGAGGTCCCGGGGGCCACGCCCTTGGCGCCGCCGATGATGTCCGCCACGTGGGTGCCGTGGCCGCGGAAGGCGCCCGCGTCCAGGGGATCGGCGTCGGGGGCCAGCGGGCCGCCGGGCCACACGCCGCCGACGAAGTCGTAGCCGCCGATGACCTTGGCGGTGGGGAAGGTCCCCGGCTCCACCACGGTGGGATCGTTGGCCGCGAAGTCGGCCGGCAGGCCGGAGCCGCCGAGGTTGGCGTGGTGGTAGTCGATGCCGCTGTCCAACACTGCCACCCGGACGCCGGCGCCGGTGTAGCCCTTGCTTGCGGGGGTCTTGGCCCCGATGTAGGGCACCGTCTCGGTCAGGTCCACGCGGAAGTCCTGGATCCGTGAGAGCCGCGTCACCTGGGCGTCACCGCTGAGGGCGGCGAGGGCCGGTCCGTCGGCCTCGAGCAGCAGCGCGTTGAGCAGCACCCGCGTGGCGCCGAGCACCTTGACCGTGCCCGCGCCGCTGGCGCGGCTCAGCAGGCCGCTCTGCTCCTGCTGGATCGTCTGCAGGTGGGCGGCCAGCGCCGTGCCGGACGCACCCTGGGCCGCCACGGACGGTGTCTTGAGCTGAACCACCACCTGGGTCGTGCCGCCATTGGGGGCCGTGATCGTGGGGGTCACGGTGCGGGTAACCGACTGGCCCAGCTTGAGCTTCGCCACGCCGGCGGGCAGGGCCCTGGACTGCAGCCGCGGGTTGTCGCTCACCGCGGCGGTTTGCTGCTCCAGGTCCAGGGCGTCACCGTCACCACAGGCAGCTGCCATGGCCAGCAGGCCAATCGTTAAAAGGCTGTTTCTCATGATCCTCATCTGGAATTCCCTCCTTGGGTGGCCAGCGGGCGTACGACCCTTTCACCAACGGTCAACGCCGCCGCGCCGGGCACTGCAATAAAACGTTTGAATGTCTACGAGCCGGATAGACTTAGCAGCCGGCGGGGCGCGATTAACCAATGAATTTACGTGCGGCGAGTTTTTTTTCAGGGGCTACCGCGGGGACAAAAACACTCTATTCAAGGTCGCAAACACCTCAAATTACCTGGGTGAGCTGCAACGCTTGTAACTGGAGCAGTCGTCCTTGCTGTAGCGCCTGATCACGCGCCGCCCACGGCGGGCCTTGCTGGAGTAGATGGCCACCTGCAGCTGAGCCGGGCCCAAGGTAAGCCCGCGGCCGAAGAAGATATAGGTCCAGACCACCACGCCGCCATTGGGCTCGTGGTGCACGGTGGTGCGAAAGTACTGGACGTACCCCCGGCGGAACCGCGCCACCAGGGTCCTGCGCCGGCCCTGCTGCAGGAACAACGACAGCCCGCGTCGGCCCAGCAGGCGTCGGGCCCGCCGCTCCCACCGCTTGCCGTCGCTGCCGAGGCGGCTGACCACGGCGCGGCCGTCGCCGTCCACGGTGATGGTCACGCGCCTGGCGGGCTTGCGCGCCCGGAGCACCAGCTTCACCCCGCCGGGCAGGCCGGGCTGCAGCTTCACGTCGCAGGCCTTGACCGGCTCGCCGGCGAGGCCCTTGCCCTTGAAGGGCAGGGCGGTCCGCGTCTTGCCATCGTCGGACTCGAAGCACAGCCGCCCGTCGGCCGCCGCGCGGTCGATGTCCGGGCCGGCCCAGCTCAGCTGAGCCTCCGCGTCCACGGGCCAGGCCACCGCCAGCGTCACCAGCCACCACGCGCTCACCCGCATCGAGTACACCTCCGCAAAAGTATATAGCACGACGTGGACCGTCTCCCTGGCCACCGAACGCGTCGGGCTCTCCGTGCTTTCCCTGCCCCGCCAACAAGTGGTAAGAGTATCCGATGCTACTGGACCCAGAGACCTCAGACGGCAATGTCCTGCGCTACGGCGCCTGCTGCTACCTCGTCCGCCAGACCGATCACAGCCGGGACACAGTCCGCTCGGTGCTCAGCGGCCTCGGCCTCTCCAACGTCTGGCTCATCGTGGTGCCCACGGAGCTGCGCGGGGAGCCGTGGCTGGCCGTGTCGCTGCAGCTGCTCAAGGACGCCGCCAGCGAGGGCGGCTGGCCCATCGCCAGCGACGAGGTGGGGCAAGCGCTGTCCGACGGCTGTGAGGTGGTGCTGGAGTTTCTGGCCACGCCGGGCGCCGAGTCGTGTCGGCTGGCCACCTTCATCGACGGCGAGCGCCAGGGCCAGCCCCAGCCCGAGCTGCTGCCGCGCAGCGACGACCCGATCATTTCGCGCCTGGCCCCCGAAGAGGTCCTCGACCTCGCGGCGGTGCACGTCACCGCCGAGGCCGACTGCGGCGATCACAGCGAGGCCATCTGCGCCAACCGCTCCCTGCAGGTGCAACCCTGGGTCGACAAGGGGGTGGACGTCTTCCGCTTCACCGAGCGCAGCTCGCCCGCCATCGACCCCCCCGAGGACGATGACCGCGGCCGCCTCTGCTTCGTTGGCCTGGACATGGCCCGCCTGCGCGAGCAGGTGCAGAACAAGAGCGTGTCCGAGGGCCTGGCCGCCCTGGACTTTTACTCCAACCAGCGGAGCAAGCGGTTCCTCGGCCCGATGCAGGCCGACCTGCCGCTGTGCCAGCAGGCCCTGCGCGAGCTGCCCGGCGACAAGCCCCTGCTCGAGACGCCCGGGCTCACCGACCTGGCCGAGCTGTTTGCCCTGGTCAACACCTGGATCAGCGCCGCGGGCAACCGCGTGGCCTACCTCGACGAGGTCTTCTTCCCTCTGCTCAACCTCGCCTCGGACGCCATCCCCGAGGAGCTGGACCCGGACGAGCTGCCCGCCATGGAGCGCATGGATCTGTTGTCCGCCATGGCCGACCAGCTGCCCTACCACGCCCCCGAGGGCGAGCTGCTGGAGTCCTTCGACGACGGCGAGCTGACGGCGCTGACCCAGACGCTGGAGGTGGACGACCGCGGCGGCGCCCTCTGGCTGCTGCAGGACGACCGGCTGGTGGAGTGCCTCGAGCGCCTGGACCCGCCCGCCTTCCACGCGATGTGCGAAAAGTTCATGCAGGCCTGGTTCACCACCGGCCGCGGCACCTGGACCATCAGCCAGGACCAGTGGCTGGCCGAACGTGTGGAGTCGGCGGAGCGGGCGATCCACACCTTCTTTACCACCTACCAGGAGCTGTCCACGTTGCTGTCCATGGCGCACCTCAACGACCTGCAGGTGGCGCTGCTTTTCTATGAATGATCCATCAAGCAACGACGTCAGCATTCGTGGGACTGGACCCAAACGACGCTGACACCAAATCATTCCATAAGGAGCTGACAATGAAATCGATGAAGACCCTGATCTGCTGCCTGGTCATCCCCGGGGTGCTCTGCCTGGCGGCCGAGCCGGCCATGGCCGACAAGGCCAAGAACAAGCAGATCCACAAGCTGCTCAGGCTCACGGGCGCGGCGGCCATGGCCAAGCAGGTCATGGGCCAGATGCTGCGGAACCTCAAGCCGGCCTTCCCCAAGGTGCCGCAGAAGTTCTGGACCAAGTTCGCCAAGAAGGCCAACACCAACGACCTGGTCAACCAGCTGGTGCCGATCTACGCCAAGCACCTGTCCATGCGCGACATCATGGGCCTGGTCAAGTTCTACGAGAGCCCGGTGGGGCGCCGCTATGTCAAGGTGCAGCCGTTCATCGTCCAGGACTCGATGAAGGTTGGGCGGACCTGGGGGCTGAGGCTGGCCAACGACGTGGTCAAGGAGCTCAAGCGCCAGGGCTACAAGAAGTAGCGCGCGTTCTTTATCAGCTCCCGGTCAGGGGCCGCGGTGGAGGATCGCGCCGTCGTCGCCGACGACGAAGACGTCCGTGGCGCTGCTGCCCCAGATGCCCCTCAGCGGCGTCGAAGCTCCGGTCGAGGAGGCCTTCCACGTCTTGCCGTCGTAACGGATGACGGTGCCGTCGGCTGCTGCCGCGAGAACATCGGACGGGCCGGTACCCCAGACACTGTAGATGCTCCCCTTGGTGTTGGTCTTGAGCGACTGCCAGGTATTTCCGGGTCCCAGGCGAAGCACCGTGCCGGAGGTGCCGGAGATGAACACGTCCGCGGGGCCCTTGCCCCAGATGCGTGTCAGGTCCGCGGAGGTGGGCTTCTTCGAGACCCAGAATACCCCGTTGTAGCGAAAGATGTAGCCGGTGTCCCCCGCGATGTAGACGTCCGTGGGGCCGCTGCCCCAGACGGTCGACAGGGTCTTGGAGCCGAACGTCTTTTTCATGTTCGGCACCTGCGACCAGGCGAACCCGTTGTAGTGCACCACCGAGCCGAGGATCCCGGCGGCGTAGACGTCCGTGGGGCCGCTGCCCCAGATGGCCCTCAGGTGGTTGTTAGCTCCCGAACTCTGCTTGGTCCACTTGGCGCCGTCGTAGTGGACGATGGTTGAGTGGTCCCCCGCGGCGAAGACGTCGGTGGGCGACGAGCCCCACACGTCCCGCAGGGCGCGGTATGGGCTTTTCTGCGAGTAGACCGACGTCCACGACGTGCCGTCGTAACGCAGGATTTGGTAGTTGTAGTCCACCGCGAAGACGTTGGTCGGGCTGCTGCCCCAGATGGCCTTCAGGTTATCAAAGGTCACCACCGGTGTGGGCTTGAAGGCGCCGCCGGCCATGTGGGCGCTGATCGCCCTGGCCGCGGCGTGCCTGCTCCTGGCGCAGACGGCGCCGGCCCAGGCGGGCCCGGCCGAGCTGGCCAAGGCCCGCAAGGCGTTCAAGGAGGGGGAGGTTCAGTATCGACTGGGCAACTTTGCCGGGGCCCTGAGCAGGTACCAGGAGGCGCTGAAGTGGGCCGCCAGGCCTTCGATCCTGTTCAACATGGCCCAGTGCTACAGGGTGATGAAGAACCCGGACAAGGCGCTGTTCTATTACAGGCTGTACCTCGACGACTGGCGCAAACAGAACCCGCAAAATCCGAGACCACACAACGTCAAGGAGGTCGAGCTTCGCATCAGCGATCTCCGCGCGCAGATAAAAACCAAAGAGGCCGCCCGCGAGGCCGCCCGGGAGCGAGCAGAGCGTCAGCGGCAGGCGCGTGAGCAGGAGCTATGGAGAAAAAAGACCCTCGACCGGGCGGGCAGGTCCGAGCCCGGCGGGCAGGGGCGCATCAAGCTCATCGGCATCGGGGCGGCAGGCAGCGAGGTGAGGGTGGACGGCGCGCTCATGGTGGTCACCGAGGAGGGCGTGCTCAAGGCCAAAGAGGGCGATCGACAGCTGAGGGTCTCCAGCCCGGGCTTCCGCCCCTGGACGGGGCGGGCCACGGTCAAGGCGGGCGCCACCGTCAACGTCATGGTGTCGCTGGTGCCCTTGAAGAAGAAGTTGAAGTCTGGCTGGCTGGTCGCCTCAATCGCTTGCCTGGCGCTGGCTGGCGGTGCGGAGGCCATGGGGATCGTCTTCAGCCAGCGCGCCAACACCCACTTCGCAGACACGGAGCCCTTCGAAGACGACAGCAGGCTCTCCTATCTGGGGCACGGGCTGGCCGGAGCGTTCGGGGCTGCCGCCGTCGCCACCTTGATCATCTACCTCGCCAGCGGTACCAGGGGCGAGGCCAAAACCTCGTCCGTCATGGTGCTCCCGGGAGGTCCCGGGTTGACGGGCCAGCTGACATTCTGAGGCGACCGCCCGATGAACTGTTCGATGCAAGACTCAATGGACACGCCAAGAGGGCCCCTGACGAAAGGCAGCGGCGTCGGCGCGTGGCCCCTCGCGCTGGCGCTGCTCTGCCTCACGGGTTGCCCCGAGGGCCTGGACCGGCCGGCGCCGACGGCTCTGAAGCTGATCACCGGCGGCACGTTCAAGCTCGGGCCGCCGCGGCTGGACAAGGCCGGCAACCCGAGCAAGACCGGGAAGATCCCGTTGAAGTGCGGCGGCAAGGACTCCATCCCCACCGACCGCTGCGACTCCGGCGACACCCACGATCCGTTGCTCTGGATCGATAAGCTGACCTGGGTGCCCAACGCCACGGCGCACGTCAAGACGTTCAAGATCGAGCGGCACGAGGTCACCAACCTGCAGTACAGGTATTGCGTCGAGAAGGGCGCCTGTGACGAACCGGACCTCAAGCAGGTCGGCGGCGTGGAATACTACGGCGCCTCCGAGTACGACGACCACCCGGTGGTCTACGTCTCCCGCGAGGACGCGCAGAGGTACTGCGCGTTCATCGGCCGCAAGCTGCCGACCGAGGCCCAGTGGGAGCGCGCGGCGCGCCTGGAAAAGAGCTTGAAGGTGGTGCGCACCTACCCCTACGAGTCCCACAGTGAGCCGGACTGCTCCAAAAACAACAAACGCCGCATCGTCAGCCAGGGGTGCTCCCAGATCCCCCTTCCGGTCGGGGACTCCGCCGCAGACGTGACGGATCTGGGCGTGATGGACATGGCCTCCAACGTCTCCGAGTGGGTCCGGGACGACTGGAACCCCTACTCCTACTGCAAGGACAAGACCACGGGCTTCGGCCAGATCTGGCAAGCACACAACGCCTGGTGCACAAAAAAGACCAAGGAGCAGAAGTCCTACGATCCCGCCAACAAGTTGAAGTGCCCGCAGTGGTGCCAGCGTGAAGGTGAAAAGTGCGACGCCTGCAAGCTCAACCCGACCCTCTGCGCCCGGTCCTGTCAGCCTGGCCGGCTGGCCATCTGCCTGGCCGGCACCTATCGGGTCTACACGGGCAACGCCACGGAGTTCGTGGTCCGGGGCGGCAGCTACAGGCAGAGCCGCTGTTTTACGCGCCTGTACGTGCGCCGCAAGGGCAGCGCCAGGTCCACCAACGATATCGGCTTCCGCTGCGTGCTGGAGGATGCGGCCGCGGGCCCGGACGCCGGCAAGGACATGGTGCCGGATCAGCCGCAGTCGGACGCCGGCGGCGACAGCAGCGCTGACCTGTCATTGCTGGACTCGAGCAACGACACGAAGACGAGCCAGCAAGACGCGCCGCCCCCCGACAGCGTTACCGCCAAGTGATCACACTTCGCCTGGCTCGGTTCGTGATCGTCGTTCGGTGCTGCTAATACGCCCTGACCAGCGTGTCTTTCTTGCTATTGCTGCCGATGTAGGCGGTACCGTTGCCGTCGAGGGCGACGGAGGTCTTGTGCTGATTCATGGTGGAACTCGTGTAAGGCGCCTTGAGGAACAGATATCCGCTGTCCTTGGACAGATAGACGTTCGGAGAATACTTCGAGGCGACCAGCACCAGGCCGGAGCTGCTCATGTCCAGGGCGTTGAATTCGTTGCTGCCAAGCTTCTTGGAAGACCAGCTCAGGCCCCAGTCCTGGGACCAGTAGAGGACGCCATTGGCGCCAACGATGACCGCGTGACCGTCGTCCAGCATGCGCACCTCGTTGAAGGGGGACATCTCCTTGGAGGAGAGGTCGCCCTTGATGTCCTTCCAGGTCTTGCCGCCGTCGACGGAACGAAACACCCAGTGGGGTTTGGGGTTGCCGGGCTTTGCCATGCCTCCCACCACGAGGGCCACGGTTTGCGCCGTCTTCTTGTTCCTGGCGATGGCCGCGCCGTATAGATGGGGAGTAGCAGCCGGCTTCGGCATGAGCGCCTTGGTCGCCCAGGTGCCCCCTCCATCATCAGACCGGCAGACGTAAATCTGTCCCACGACGAGCATCAGCTTTCCATGCACCGCCACCGCCCCGAAGTCCACGCCCTTGGCCCAGCAGGGGTCCTTGTAGGTGCTCCATTTCTCACCCCCGTCCTTGGAGATGTGGATGCTGCCGTCGAAGGACACGGCCAGCGCCGCCTTGCCGTCCCTGGCGATGGACACGACCTTTTCCCCCCCGGTGTGCACCAGCTTGAATGAGCCGCCGCTGTTGGTCGAGCGGTAGATCACGCCCGCCCCGGCCGACCCGAAAACACCACCCACGAGCAGCTCCTTGCCGGGCCTGCAGCGACCACACCGCCAGGTCGTCGGAGCCCGGCTTGGGCAGCTTCACATCCGTCCACTTGGTGAAGCAGACCCCGTTGTCGCTGGTCTTGTCGCAGTCGTCGTCCTTGCCGTTGCACGTCTCGGTGGCTGGAACCTGCCCGCCCTGGCATGGCCCCCACTGCCCCTTGCTGTCACAGGTCTGCGTGCCGGCCGCGCAGATCCCCTCGCAGGTGTACGTCCCGCCCGGCTTGCCGACGCAGCCAGATTTGCCGTCATAGCAAGACTGGGAGGAGGAGGGCTTGCAGATCCCCGGCGGCAGGTCGCCGATGGAGCCCTTGTCGGCCGGCGCGGCGTCTGCCGCTGCCTGGTCCGGCGCCGACGCCTCGGGGGCGCCGCTGTCGGTCGTCCCCATGTCCCGGGCCATGTCCGGGCTGGCGTCGGGGCTGGCGTCGCCGGCGCACAGGCCCTTGACGCAGGATTTCGAAGCGCACTGTTCTCCATGGAGGCAGGAGGAGCCGTTGGGCATCGAGCCCTGCTTGCACTGGCCGTTGGTGCAAACGAAGCTCTTGCAGTCCCCGATGCCGTTGCAGTGCTGGCCGTTCGCCGCCGGGCTGGCCGAGGCACATATGCCCAGGTGGCAGATGTTGTCCGCGCAGTCGGAGTTGCCGGTGCACGGGTCGTTGACGCCCTTGTTACCGCCCTCGTCGCAACCGGCCGCGCAGACGAGCACCACCATGGACAGCAGCGTCGCGGCCGTCCGTGTTGCCGGAGCGCCAAACCTCTTCAAAGAATGATCCAATACGGCTCCCTCCCGTCAGGGACACTATACATCGAGTTTGCCCCCCCTCGTCGCATGATCAGCCGCGCGATCGCCTGCGCCACCACAGCCCCAGCATCAGCGCCAGGCTCACCAGCCCCGCGCCGCCGGAGCCGACGCCGCACCCGCCGCCCCGGCCCACCAGGCTCGGGCCGCTGTCGGCTGTTGGGGTCGCGCTGTCGGCGGCAGTTGACGTGTCGGCGCCAGCGTCGACGCCCTCGCGGTCCGGGGTCTTGGCGTCGCAGTCGTCGTCCAGCCCGTTGCCCGGCACCTCCTTGGCGCCGGGGTGCACCTTCGGATTCTGGTCGTCGCAGTCGCCGGGCGCGTAGGCGCCGTCACCGTCGGCGTCGAGCTCCATCTTCTCCAGGGTCGACACGTCGGAGAGCACCAGGGCGAAGCGCTGGTTCGGCCGGGCCAGCTCGTGGCCGTCCACGGTGACCACGTAGCGGCCCTTGGCGCCGGCGAGGGCCACCTGCTCGATGTTGTTGACCCGGTCGGTGCCGATCTTGGCCGCCACGGTGGGCTTGGCCGCGTCGAGGATGAACGGCTGCAGCGTCTTGCCGGCGGGGGTGCGCACCACCAAATCCAGGTCGTTTTGCAGCACGCTCTTGGTGCCGGGCTCTCCGGGAGGATCGTCCCAGACCAAGGTCACCGACGGGCCCGCGGTCGGCGCGGCCGACAGCGTGTAGCGCACGTTGACCTTGCGCCCCGTGTCCGGCACCGTGGCCTGGAGGAAGCCGCGCTTGCCTTTGCCCGCGGCCTGGATCAGCGCCACCGCCCGGTCGATCTGGATCTCGCCGTAGCCGGTGGGGTAGTCCGGTCCCTTGGTGTAGACCACCGCCGCCTTGGTGTCGGGGTTGGTCAACGGGCCGCTGCCGATCATGTCCCGGGCCGTGGCCGCCAGCATCGCCTTGACCAAAGCCGGCGAGGGCCGCGAACCCATCTTCAGCGAGCCGGGGAAGGTCTGGCGCCAGGCCTGCACCATCAGCAGCACCCCGCCTGCGGTGATGGGCGAGGACATGGAGGTGCCGCACGAGGTGCTGTAGCCGTCGCCCGGCACCGTGAGCATGATGCCGGTGACGATGGGGTCGATGCGCAGCTGCTCCACGGTGTCCTTCCACTCCTTGTGCTTGGACAGGTCGAGGGTGTAGGTGCGCAGCGTGTTGTCGGCGTTGATGTAGAAGCGCTGGAGCCGCCGCCAGTGGTACTTGCCCTTGTTGGTCTTCCAGAACAGCTCGGCCCGGTGGTGCTTGTCGACCCGCATGGTGATCTCAACCCTGGTGTAGACCTTCGGGTCCAGCTTGAGCTTGTCCGGGCTGTAGACGCCGGGATCGCCGCCGCTGGTGACAGCCTCCATCACGCCGCCGCTGACCGTCAGCTTGCCCATGTGGCGCACCACCTTCCAGCCCTGCACGCCGCTGTCGAAGGTCCACTCCAGGGGCTTTTTGCCGCTGCCCGCCTTGGGCAGCACCCGCACCCGGTCGAAGCCGACCCTGGCCTTGCCGTGGCTGGAGCAGCCGGGGGCGGTGATCTCCGGCTTGAGCCGCCTGTCCTTGGTCGGCCCGAAGCTGGAGAAGCCCACCAGCCGGCCGTCGGCCCAGTCCGAGGCGCCCACCGCCAGCACATTCTTGGCCGAGGAGAACCCGGTGATGGAGCCGTAGCCGTACTTCCAGGCCTCGTTGCCCGCCGACAGGGCGAAGGTCACCGGCTCGGGCAGCGAGGAGTGGGCCCGGGCGATGACGTAGTCCAGGTTCAGCGCCGAGACGGTGTACTCGGCCGAGTAGCCGAGAGAGAAGGAGAAGTTGATGGCGTCCACCTTGTAGACGTCGCGCGCCTCGACGTACTGCTGCAGGAACGTGGTCCCCTTGCCGTTTTTGTCCTTGTCGTGGTTGGTGATGTACTGCGCGACCATGGCCTCGGGGGCCATGCCCCGCAGCTGGTACGGGCTCCAGGGGTGCTTCTTCTGATCGGAGAGGATCCCCCGGCCGGCCATGCAGCCGTTGACCGTGGTGCCGTGATAGATGGAGCTCGGGATGGACGGGTCGGGCCAGCGCAGCAGGTTGGGCGCCAGGTCCTTGTGCTTGGGGTCGACGCCGTGGGGGTCCCAGATGCCGCCCACCGTGCCCTTGCCGCCCAGCTTGTAGGACGGCGGCGTGGTGCCGGTCTGGGCGGCGTGCAGCGCCTCGACGCCGATGGCCTTGCGCGATCCCTGCAGCAGCGGGATGGCCGGCCCGGGCCGCAGGTCCACGTAGCGCACCGTGTCCAGGGCAGCCAGCTCCAGCGCCCGCCTGCCGGGGAGCGAGACCTCGTACAGCGGCGCGAAGCCCACCCGGCGGGCCCGCGGGTCCAGAGGCGCCAGCCGCGCCAGGGTCGCGGCCTCCTCCTCCTGGTGCGCCGAGACCAGGACCCACAGCGCCAGGTGCTGGCGGTCCAGGGCGGCGCGCACCCGCGGCGACAGCTTCTCCTCCGGCCGCGGCGCGTGGACCTGCTCCACGCCCAGGGCGCCGGCCAGGTCGTCGAAGGCGCCGGTAGGCCCCACGGCCAGCCACCAGCCCTCGCCCCGGCGCAGCAACAACCTCACGCCGCGGCGCTGCAGCGCCTGGCGCCGCCCCGGCTGCACCACCGCGGAGAAACGCAGCAGCCGGTGCACGGGCTGCTGCAACGCCTGCCGATGCTCACTCGAGGGGAGCTGCTGCTGGCAGCCTGCGCCTGAAAACGTCGCGGCCAGGAGCGTGAGGGCCCACAACCACGATCTCACCATCGGCCAAAGGTAGCGCGGGGGCTTGTCCCCCGCCTCGCAACGCCCGCGGGGGACAAGCCCCTGCGCTACCTGGTCACTGAATGAGCTCGACCGATCCATCATCAACTCACTTGGGCAGGCACATGTGGTAGTTCTTGCCCACGGTGACGCAGGCCATCTTCTCTTCGGGACACTTGGGGCTGTCCGGCTTCTTCGGGTCGCAGATGAACACGCAGTACTCGGTGTTCGCCTTGCTGGCCGCGCAGTAGGCCCCGGCGAACTGCGTGGGGCAGCCCTTGGTAAACGGCGCACAGGGCACGGTGCAGAAGGCCTTGTAGCTGGAGTGGATCAGGATGCAGATGCCGTTGGGCGTGCCCTCGCAGGTGCCCTCGATCAGCCCGCAGGCCGCGCCAAGGCCGCCCGCCTTGGGGTTGACGCACAGTCCGCTGTCCTTGTCGCAGGTCCAGTCGGGCTTGCAGCCGACCTTCTGGCAACGACCGACGCAGAAGCCCTGGATCTTGTCCAGGCGGCAGACGTGGTCCACGCGGCAGGTGCTGACGATGGCCCGCGGGCTGCACAGCGGGCGGCACCAGCCGTCGTGGCAGCCGGCGGACGAGACCTTGCAGTCCTTGTCGGCCTTGCACTGCTGTGTGCACATGCCGCCGGGCTGGGCGGTGTCGCAGGTCAGCCCCACGGAGCAGTGGTAGTCGGCGGTGCAGGGGTGGCCCACGTTGAGCTTGCCGTCGGGGCGCGTGGGCGGGCGGTCCGGCGGCGCCCGGTCGGGGGCCGCGTCGGGCCGGCTCAGGTCCAGAGCCGCGTCGACGCCGTCGCTGGAGTCGGAGCAGCCGCCCAAAACGACCAACCCCAGGGTCGCCAACAACAGGACTCTCCGACGCTGAGCTCTCATCTCACCAATTCTTTGTTGCACCGGCCACAACGTCAATGGGCCATTTTCTTCCATGTGTAGGCATATGTAGTATAATGCCCTACAAAGGAGGATCGAACCATGTCCGTTCCAGCCAAAGATCGACGCCACCACGTGGTCTACGTCACGCGAAACACCGAGTACCACTGCCGAGACAGAGAGTGTGTGGGCGTGCGCGAGCGCACGTCCGGCCGCTGGCGGCGGTGGCACCCGGCCCTGCGCACGCGGCTCATGGGGCGCTTCAACGAGGACCACAAGGTCTATCGCTCACCCCGCCCCGGGTTCCGCCTGGTCTTCTCCGGGAGGCAGACCGTGATGACCTCCAAGCTCGAGGTCTACGAGCGGCCCACCCGCGAGTCCATCTTCGCCTACACCAGCTTGATGACATCCGGAGAGATCTGACGGCCGCCGAACCACCGTCGCCCCGACCACCGTCCTCGGGGTTACTCGGGGTCGTCCTGCTGGCCGATCACCTGCTGAACCATCTCGACGACCTCGTCCGGGGCATCGACGAAGCGCACGCCGAAGCCGGGGCCCAGCTCGAACTCCTTGTCGTCCTGGGCCATCCAGACTACCTCGGCGGGGCAGCAGACCTGGAACCACTGTTCGTCGAGCTCCAGGTTGAAGTCGAGATCCACCTCGGCGCCGGGCTTGAGCAGCTGGGGCGTGCGCACGAACAGCCCGCCCTCGCTGAGGTTGCCGAGGTAGGCCAGCACGCTGGACGGTGACGTGGTCTGACGGCAGCGGATGAAGTGGTCGTCGGCCAGGCGGTTGTGCACCCGCCGATCGCGGCTCCGCACGGCCAGGTCGGCGCCGGTGATGCGCTGATACTCGACCGCCGTGTCGTCTTGCTTGGTCCCGGGGAGCATCTCCTCGATGACGTCATCCAGGTAGCTGGTGGACTCCACCAGGGTGTCCCGCGGGCCCTTGGTGCGGGAGAGGGCGTAGTTCATGCGGATGTTGGGGGTCAGGCCGCAGAGCTCCTCGAGCAGGTCCAGGTCCTGATCCTGGATGGAGTCGCTGAGGGCCTTGACCACGATCATGTAGAGCTCCACCAGCAGGTTGTCCAGCAGACGCTTGCGCCGGTCGCGGTAGAGGATGTCGCTGATACGGTCCACCAGCAGGCCGTGCTCATCGGGCAGCATCGGCAGGTGCAGCGCGGCGCCCAGCCGCAGCGCCTGGAGGGCCGCGGACACGTTGGGATCGGGCGCGATCAGCACGGTGACCAGGAAGGGATCGGCCTCCTTGATCGACTCCATCAGGCCCGCCACCTCCCCCGGCTCCTCGGCGGTGCGCAGCACCATCATGTTGATGTCGCCGCGGGGGATCCGCAGCAGGGCGGCGTCCAGCTCACTGACCGTCTCCACCTCGAAGCCGGCGATGAACAGGGACTCGGAGAAGGAGCGCAGCTCGTTGCAGGTCTCCACCACCAGGATGCGGTTCCCCTTGCCGAGCTGTTCCTTGTACGCCGCCAGTCGGTCCTCCAGCAGGTCGCCGAGGGTGGGGAACCGCGCCGCCACCTTGGCCTCGTACAGCGCCTTGAGCTCCTTGATCAGGTGCTGGCGGATGCGCCGCTCGGTGTTGCGCAGCGCCGCCTGCTTGAACTGGTCCATGACGTCGTCGGTGTCCAGCACAGGCCGGCGGACGATGTCCCGCACCTCGAGGTCGAAGGCCCAGGAGACCAGCTCCAGCGACGGGCTCTTGGTGGTCAGGATGAAGTCCAGGTCGGGGAACTCCGCCTGCAGCGCGTTGATCAACGCCGTGCCGTTCTTGCCGGGGATCACCTCGGGCACGACCACCAGGGAGAAGTGCCCCGACGAGATGAGCTTGCGCGCCTGGCCCTCCGACGGCACCGCCCGCGCCGACAGGCGGCAGCGGTAGAGGAGATTCTCCAGGTCCTTACGCAGCTTCGGGTTGATCTCGATGATCAGCACCCGAATCTCGCGATCCAGTCGCCGGCGGAACCGTACCCAGTCCTGTTGCTTTTCGATGGAGTACACTGAGCAAAACTATGCATGGTGCTCCGTTTATGGTCAATGGCAGGTGGGCCGCGGAGCGCTTTCACCTGGGCTTTCCCTTGTGGCGACGCCGGCCCAGGGGATAAACTTGCGGACCCGAGGAAGATGCGAACTGATAGCTGGAAACAGGGTTGGCGGCTTTGGTCGCCCCGGAGCTACACCGACGCCGTGGACACACGCACCGGCGATCGCGTGGTGCTCAAGGTCCACGACCGCGCCAAGGGGCGCGTGCTGGACCGCTTCGGGCCCAACGTCGGCCAGCCGGATCCGTCGCCTCCGATCCACGACGACCACCGCGACCTGCCGGACCTGGCCTCCGGCCTGCGCCTCGGCTGCTGGTCCCAGGACGGCTGCTACGAGCTGGAGCTCAAGCGCCCCGAGGTGCACCTCAAGCTGACCATCGCCGACTCGCGCTCCCTGGCCTGCGGCCCCAGCGACGACCCGGTGCTGCGCAAGGGCGTCTGGCTCTGCCACGTGGAGTGCCTCCACCTCGCCGACAACGTGGACGCCTTCTTCGAGGTGCACGCCGCGGCCCCGGTGAGGCTGGCCGCCCTGGAAGGCGACAGCCACGTGGTGGACCGCCGCATCATGATCACGCCGGGGGCCAGCGCCCTGTCGGTGCACCGGCTGCCGGGCGAGATGAACCCGCAGAAGGCGCTCAAGCGCGTGCGCCAGCTCCGCTCCTACGTGCGCCACTTTGGCGGCGCCCAGCTCAGCGGCCCCCAGCGCATGGGGCACGCCGTGCGCTGGAACATCTGCCACGACGTGGACCGCCAGGACGTCTACCTCGCCGTCAACCGCTCCTGGGTCGAGATGATGGCGCGCAACACGGGCCTGCACGAGCTGGGCGAACGGGGCCCGCTGATCTTCGGCTGGGACTCGGTGCTGTCGGCCATCCTCGTGGCGCGCTCGGAGCCGATCCTGGCCCGGGAGATCCTGCGCAGCGTCATCGCCCGCCAGCAGCCGGACGGGCGGCTGCCCTTCGTCAGCCTCGGGCCCTACGACGGCGACCGCACGGCGCCGCCGCTGCTGCCGCTGGCCGCCTGGTACCTCTGCCACGACGGCGACTGGGAGTTTGCCGCCGAGGTGCTGCCGGCGCTGGTCAGCGCCCACCGCTGGCTGATGAAACACCGCCACCCCCACAACGACGGGCTGCTCTGCTGGGGCGACGACGAACAGAAGGAGGGGCCGCTGCGGGTGGACGGGCGCGTGGGGGCGGCCTACGAGTCGGGCATGGACAACTCCCCCATGTGGGAGGACCTGGACTACGACGAGAGCACCCGCTCCCTGGGCCGCGGCTGCGTGGACCTCTGCTCCATGGCCGCGCTGTCGGCCCGCATCCTGGTTGTGCTGACCCAGCAGGTGGGCGAGGACCCCTCGCCCTTCGTCAACGATTACCTGCGCATCCACCACGCGGTCAACACCCACCTCTGGGGGCCGGACCAGCTCTACCACAACATGAACCTGGACGGCTCGCTGTCCTCCAGCATCTCGCCCACCTCGTTTTACCCCATGATGGCCGGCCTCTGCAGCCCGGACCAGGCGCGGGCCCTGGTGTGGCGCCACCTGCGGGACAACGAGCGCTTCTGGGGGCACCCGGTGATCCCGTCGGTGCCGCGAAATTCGCCGCACTACAATGGCGCCGGCGACTACTGGCGCGGCCGTATCTGGCCGCCGATCAACTACCTGGTCTGGGCCGGCCTGCGGCAGTACGACCCGGCCGAGGCGGCGCACCTGGCCGAGCACAGCCGCATCCTCTTCGAGCAGGAGTGGGCGCGCCACGGCCACGTCCACGAAAACTACTCCGCCGAGACCGCCCAGGGCGAGCCCCACCGCGGCAACTACGCCCGCTCCTGCCACATGTACTGCTGGGGCGGCCTGCTGCTGCTGCCCGACGTGGAGAGCAAGGTGGGCGGCGCCGTGGCGCGGCTACCCCAGATCTCTCTGGAGTAGAGCGCGGTCAGCGCCTGCTCGACTGGGACTGATCCCGGCCGGGCCTGAGCCCGGGACTGGCGGTAGCCCGCCGTATGTGCCACACACTACGGACTCCGAGAAGGCGACCTGAGCGGATGATTTGCACGAGCGCGCCTGTATCAACTAGACTCGGTCGTTTATTTTGCGTGACAGAACAGGAAGGAAGGAGCCGCAGTGTTGGATCCCACATATCAGCCGTCCGAGTTGCTCTACCGGTCCCACTACTCGGACGTGTATCGCGCCCGATCGTCCCAGTCTGATGCCACCGTCCTGTTCCGGACCCCTCGTAAAGGAGAGAGCGCACAACACCTCGCGAAACTGCACCACGAAAGGGAGCTCCTCGAGCTGCTCGGGGCCGAGTCCCGGATCTCCGACTCGGAGGGTGCCGTGGGGCTGGTGTCGTCAGACAACGGAGGAGTGCCGTTGTCCGAGCTGATCTCCGAGGGACCGCTGGACGCCGGGACGGCGGTGTGGATCGCCGCGGAGCTGGCGGACCGCGTGGGGGAGCTTCACGAAAAGCGGATCATCCACAAGGACATCAACCCGGCGAACGTTTTGGTGAACGTCGAGACGAGGCGGGCGGATCTGCTCAGCTTCGGCATCGCCTCGCGGCTTCCGCGAGAGACCCACCTGGTGGTGAACCCGGAGGTCCTCGAAGGGGACCTGGAGTATGTCTCACCGGAGCAGACCGGGCGGATGAACCGCCCGCTGGACTACCGTACCGACTTTCTACTCGCTCGGAGCGACGCTCCACGCGATGCTGTCCGGCGCGCCGCCGTTTCAATCGGAGGACGCGCTGGAGGTCGTGCACGCCCACATCGCGCGCACCCCCCCATCGCTGGACGATGGCGTTCCGACCGCGCTGCGGGGATTGGTTCAGCGCCTTCTGGCCAAGAACGCCGAGGATCGCTACCAGAGCAGTCACGGCATCGCGCACGATCTGCGCCGAGCCCAGGAGAGCCTCGACTCGGGTGAGGCGGACTTCGAGCTCGGTCAGGACGACCGCGCAGATGTCCTGCGCCTGCCGGATCAGCTGTATGGGCGCGAGGCGGAGCAGAAAGAGCTTCTCGATACGTTCGAGCGGGTCGTGGTGGGACAGACGGAGCTGCTGCTCGTTGCGGGGTATTCGGGCATCGGCAAGTCGGCGCTGGTCCACGAGGTCCACCGCCCGATCGTCGCGCGCCGGGGCGTCTTCATCGCGGGCAAGTACGAACAATACCGTCGCGACGTTCCGTACCTCGGCTTCGCGGGGGCGTTCGGGGACCTGGTCCGCCAGCTCCTGACGTTGAGCGCGCCGGTGGTCGCCGAATGGCGCGACCGGATCACGGGGGCGGTCGGCGAGGTCGCGCAGGTCCTCATCGACGTCATCCCGGAGATGGAGCTCCTGATCGGAGCGCAGGTCCCGGTGCCGGAGGTTCCGCCGGTCGAGGCCGAGCAACGTTTCTCGGCCGCGTTCCAGAATTTTTTGCGCGTATTCGCCGGTGGCGACGAGCCGCTGGTGATCTTCCTCGACGATCTACAGTGGGCTGACCAGGCCTCGCTGAAGCTGATCAAGTTGTTGATGGACGGTCGGGAGGGGTTGCGGCTCTTTTTGGTCGGCGCCTATCGGGACAACGAGGTTTTCCCGGCACATCCGCTGATGGTGATGCGGGACGACCTCGTGGCAAGCGACGCCCCGACCGGCGAGATCGCGCTCGGGCCGCTGACGAAGGAGCACGTGGAGCAGTTGACGGCCGATACGCTGCGGGTAGACCGCGCCGACGCGGCGGATCTCGCGCACCTGCTGCACGAGAAGACCGGCGGCAACCCGTTCTTCCTTCGCCAGTTCTTCGAGATGCTCTACGCGGAGGATCTCGTGCGCATGGAGGCGCGTCAGTGGACGTGGGACCTGCGGGCGATCGACGCGTTGGAGAGCACGACGAACGTCGTCGACCTGATGGTCGCGCGGATCCGGAAGTTGAGCCCGGAAGCCCAGGAAGTGCTCCGCTGGGGTGCGGCGATCGGGGCGCAGTTCGATCTGGCCACCATCGCCAGCGCCACCGGCAAGCGCCGAAGAGCGGTGGCGGAGGCGTTGTGGGAGGCGGTCGAGATCGGCCAGGTCTTGCCGCTGTCGGAGGAGGGGCGCGCGACGGTCGACGAGCTCCGCCTGTCGGGGGAGATGTCGACCTACGTGGCGGATCTCGCGGACCGCTATCGCTTCCTGCACGACCGGGTCCAGCAGGCGGCCTACTCGCTGATCGATCCCGACGAGCTGGCCTCGATGCATTACCGCATCGGGCAGAGCATCTGGACCCGGACAGACGAAGCCGACCTCGACGAGGTGGGGTTCGAGATCGTCGCTCACCTGAACCAGTGCCTGGAGCTGATCGAGGACCCGGCTGCGCGCCGGCGACTGGCGGAGTTGAACATCGCGACCGCGCGCCGCGCGAAGCAGTCGACGGCGTACCAGGCGGCGCTGCGTACGGTGAACGCGGCCACGGAGCTGTTGGCCGACGCTTCGTGGGACGACGAGTACGATCTACTGCTCCAGCTGACCGCCGAGCGGGCCGAGTGCGAGTACCTGGTGGGTGACTTCGACGCGGCGGATGCACTCTTCGACCGGATCATCGAGAAGGCGGCGGACCTGGCTGGTCGTCTGCTGGTTTATGAGAAGAAGGTCGTTCTGCTGCGTCACAAGGCGGAGTACGAGGAGGCGCTCCGGGCCATCGTCGAGGGGCTGGCGCTGGCCGGGGTCGAGGTGCCGTGGCACGACGATGCGGAGCGAATCGGCGCGATCCTCGCGGATGACGGTACCGGATTGCGGGAGCAGCTCGAGGGTCGCGACGTCGACGCCCTGATCGATCTTCCGGCGATGACGGACGCCGTCGATCTGGCGGTCATGGACCTGCTGGCCGAGCTCTCGATGCTGGCGTACTTCTTCAACCCGGCGCTGATCCAGCTGTCGACGGTGAAGATGGTCACCCGGTCGCTGGCGAGCGGGAACTGTCGTTCGTCGACGGTGGCGTACGCGACGTACGGCATGGCCATCGCGAGCGGGCTCGGTCTGTACGAGGAGGGCTACAAGTTCGGACGGCTGAGCATCGCCCTGGCTCAGAAGCTTCGCGATCCGGCCGCGGAGTGCACGGTCCGGTTCTGGCACGGCGCGGCGATCTGCCACTGGCGGGCGCCGGTGGCGGAGGGGTTGGAAATTCTGAAGACGGGTACGGAGCAGGCGCTGCGCGCTGGCGCACCGGTGATGCGTCGTACAACTGCTTCTTCATCCCGTCAAGAACCTGCTCGACAGTCCCCGCCAGGCACAGACGATGGTGGGCGAGGACCGCATCGTGACGGTGATGTTCGCCCGCATCAGCGAGTTCCAGGCGCTAACGCACGAGCACAATCCAGGCGCGGTGGTCGGCTTCCTCAACGCCTACGCCGAGGCGATGAACCGCATCGTGATCCGCCAGAAGGGGCTGCTGTGCAGTATCGTCGCCGACGAGCTGCTCATCGTGTTCGGGGCCCCGGTGTCGGTGCTCGAAAACGAGCGAAAAGCGGTCGATGTCGCTGTACACATGATCGAGGCGATGACGGGAATCAACGAGGAGTACGCCGTCCCGACGTTCGGCGTCCCCCTGTCGTTGCGCATCGGAATCCACCGTGGCGAGGTGATCGCCGGCAACATCGGGTCGGTCCGAAAGATGGAGTACGGGATCGTCGGCGACACCGTGAATACGGCCTCCCGGATCCACGACGTCGCCGAACGGGCCCGTCACGACATCGTGATCTCCGAGGCGGTGAAGGACTGGCTATTCGACGACGACATCGTCTGCGAGGACCTCGGGCGCGTCCGCCTGCGCGGGCGCGATGAGGAAGTGGGTCTGTTCCGCGTCGCAGGCACCGAGGGCGAAAGCGAGAAGTGACGGGGGCGGGTCACCCTGTTGAGCTTCGACCCGCTACGCGTTTTTGTTTTGTACTGTTGATCCCCGCCCTTATCATCGAGGTGCCATGAACCTGAGCACCCTCGACCTGTGGATCATCGTCGGCTACGTGTTGGCCACGGTGGTCATGGGGCTCTACGTCTCGCGGCGGGCGACCAAGAGCGTGGACGACTACTTCGTCGGCGGGCGCTCGCTGAGCTGGTGGCTGGCCGGCACCTCCATGATCGCGTCGGCCTTCGCCATCGACACGCCCCTCGGCATCACCGGCTGGGTCGCCGACCGCGGGATCAAGGGGGTCTGGTTCGCCTGGACCTACGCCATCGGCGGGGCCGGTGCCTTCGGCGCCTTCCTCTTCGCCTCGCTGCTGCGCCGCTCACGCATCATCACCGCCGCCGAGCTGGTGGAGCTGCGCTACAGCGGCCGCGAGGCGGCCCTGCTGCGTGGGTTCAAGGCCATCTACTTCGGCATCATCGGCACCTGCATCAGCATGGGCTGGGTGATCAACTCGGTGCTGGTGGTGAGCAAAAACGCCCTCAACTGGGATCCGCTGCCCACCCTGGTGGTGATCATCGCACTGACCATGATCTACACCACCGCCTCGGGGCTGTGGGGCGTGGCGGTGACCGACTTCGTGCAGTTCTTCGTCGGCAGCTTCGGCATGCTCGCCCTGGCCTACTACTCCATCGGCAGCGTGGGCGGCCTCGACGGCCTGGTGGTGGGGCTCGAGGGGCGCTACGGCGCGGCCGAGGCGGCCACGCGCCTGCAGTTCGTGCCCCGGCCCGGCGACGCCTTCTTCAACACGTTTCTGGTGTTCATCACGGTCAAGTGGTGGGGCAATCCGCCCAGCGCCATCACCCAGCGCATCATGTCCACCAAAAACGAGCTGCACGCCACCTTCTCCACCATGATCTTCGCCCTGGTGCACTTCGCCCTCAACTACTGGCCCATGATCATGGTGGCCCTGGTCTCGCTGGTGAAGTACCCCGACCTGCCGGTGAAGAGCGCCCAGGAGGGCTACGCCAGGCTGATGATCGACGTGCTGCCCACCGGCGTGCTGGGCATCGCCCTGGCCGCCTCGGTGGCGGCCTTCATGTCCACCATCGACTCCCAGGTCAACGTCGGCGCCTCCTACATGGTCAACGACATCTACCGCCGCTTCCTCAAGCGGGACGCGACCAAGGAGCATTACGTGCGGGCCAGCCAGGTCTGCACCGGCCTGATGCTCGGCCTGGCCTGCACCGTGGCCTACTTCATGAGCTCGGTCACCGACGCCTGGAAGTACCACGCCCTGCTGGTGGCGGGGTACGGCTTCGTCACCGTGGCGCGCTGGTTCTGGTGGCGCATCAACGCCTGGGCCGAGGTGGCGTCGCTGACCGGCTCCTGCGTCGGCGCGCTGTTGTCCTCCCACGTGCTGACCTTCGACACCTACGGCGAGAAGTTCTTCTTCACCGCCAGCCTCTCCATCGGCTCCTGGATCGTGGTGGCGCTGTGCACCAGGCCGAGCTCCATGGAGCGGCTGGCCGATTTCTGCCGGGCGGTGCGGCCATACCCCGCCCTGTGGGGGCCGGTGCGCGAGCGCTACCCCGACATCCAGTGGAGCCCGCACCTGCCGCGCAGCCTCATGCTCTGGGTGGTGGGGCTCGTGGGCATCTACTGCATCTGCTTCGGCACCGGGCACCTGCTGCTCGGCAGCTCCACGGTCACCCTGGCGCTGTGGGCCGCGGCCGCCTGCGCCCTGATCTTCGTGCTCCGGGTCTGGCGTCCCTGAGGCGCCCAACTCCCCTTGCACACCGCGCCTGACCGCCTATCATGGTGCCATGACCGAGACCGTCGTCATCATCGTCTGGTGGGTCGCCTTCTGCGGCAGCCACATCCTGCTGTCCGCCGACGCCGTCCGCCCGCGGCTGGCCCGCGCCCTGGGCGAGAAGCCTTTCATGGCGCTGTACTCGCTGGTCTCGCTGGCCACCTTCGTGCCGCTGCTGTGGACCTACCTCGGCGCGCGCCACCTCGGGCCACAGCTGTGGTACCAGCCGCCGGGGAGCAAGCTGGCGGCGACGGCGATCATGGCCCTGGCCTTTGCCTTGCTCGGCCTGGCCCTGCTGTCACCGGCGCCCAGCTCGTTGATCCACCACAGGTCGCGCCCCGCCCGGGCCGCCGGCGTCACGCGCGTGACCCGCCACCCGCTGTCGGCCGCCTTCTTTCTCATGGGGCTGGCCCACTGCCTGGTCATGGGGTTTGCCAGCGACCTGGCCTTCTTCGGCGGCCTCTGCCTCTTTGCCGTGCTCACCACCTGGCACCAGGACGCGCGCAAGAGGGGCCAGATAGCGGACTATGATCGCTTCCAAGCCGAGACCTCGTTTCTCCCCTTTTTGGCCATGGCCCTGGGGCGCCAGCCCGTGATCGCCGCTTTGGGCGAGCTCCGCTGGGCCGGGGTGATCCTCGGCGCGGTGGTCTTCGTCGGGCTCTTCCTCGGTCACGGCTGGATGTTCGGCGTGGCGCTATTTTGAGCTGACGGCCTTCATCACGACCTGCAGCAACGCCTCGTGGTCCGCGCCGGGGTTGTCCCGCACCGCCCGCACCACCAGGGCCAGGCCCGCCGCCGGATCGTTCAGGGCCTCGCTGGCCGGCGGCCCGTGCTGGGGGAAGAGCGCCAGCATCAGGCAGTAGGCCGCGTGGGCCTCGGGGTGGGCGAAGCGCCAGACCAGCTCCGAGTCTGCGGCGTCGGTCAGGCAGGAGAGGTCCGGCGGCACCGCGGCCAGGGCGTCGGCGCCCTCCAGCACCAGCGAGTCCCGGCGCGCCAGGCCCTCTGCGGCCGTACCGGGGCGCAGCTGCAGCCGGCTGCAGACCAGGGCCCCGCAGCGGGCCAGCGCCAGCTCGCCCAGGCCGCGGGCGTTGGCCGCCAGGTCGTCCAGCGTGGTCCAGGGCGTAAAGAGGATCATGCCGTAGCCGCCGTGGCGGCTCCAGACGAAGGCCCCCGGCCAGCTGCGCTCCAGCCGCCGCAGCAGGGCCGTGGCCTGGTGGACCTGGGCCGAGGAGATGCCCTTGTTCAGCCGCTCGTTTTCGGCGGCGGACAGGTTCTCCATGCCGATGTTCCACAGGTGCAGCGAGTGCCCCGCGGCGGCCAGGGCCGGCAGGTGCGCCAGCAGGTGCGGCTCGGCCTCCAGCAGCTCGTCCACCCGCAGGGTGAGGTAGAGCTCGGACGGCGGCGGGCCGAGGTCCAAAAGGCCCTGCAAAAACGGCCCGAGGCGGCGGTTGAGGGCGCCGCCGTCCACGGCGAACCGCCCGTTGCGCCGCCAGGGCGGGGCGTCGCGATGGAACGCCGCCAGCTGGCCCAGGGCCAGCTGCAAAGCGGGCGTGCGGGGCAGCCGCAGCGTGCCCAGGTCCGGGTGAGTGCAGAAGGCGCAGCCGTGGCGGTAGGTCGTCGCGCCCAGGTCCACGCCGCGGTAGCGGGGGTTGTCCGCCACGGGCCGGTTATAGACGCAGGGCGCGCCGCACATCACCGGCGTGCGGTGGGGAGCCCAGGCCTCGTCGGGACCGAGCAGCCGGCTCTCGTAGCGCGGGCGCGGGAAGTCCAGCGCCGTGGGGTACGCCTCCCGCTCGCCGTCGGGCCAGGCCGCCGCGGGCAGGTCCCAGCCCATGCCGGTCTTGACCAGCGCCACCCCCGGCGCGGCCCGGCGCACGTCGGCGGCGAAGGCCTCATCCAGGGTCTCGTTGGCCACCAGCACCCGCGGCTGAAAGGTCGCCAGCTCGTCCATCAGGCGGGGCCCGGCCGCCCGGGGCAGGGCGACCACGTAGGGCGCCGGGCGATCCTCGCCGCCCGCCGGCACGGTGAGCCACGACACCTCGTTGCCCGCCTCGAGGTGCATGCCCTGTATAAACGGGTAGAGCTGGGTCCGGTGCTGGTTGTGCGGATCGTCGTTGAGCAGCTCCAGCAACATGATGCGAGTGGCCATGCTCCGAGCTTACCAAACTTCCTGCGCCCGCCGCCAAATGCGGTAGAGTTGGGGGATGCCGGTCCAGTACGCCTTCATCCTGCCCAGCACCCGCTGCGACATCCACTGCGAGCACTGCTTCTACGAGACCGGCCACAGCGAGCGCACCGAGGCGGTGGACTACCTCGAGCCCCTGGGCCCCGCCCTCGACGGCATGGTGCGCGACGGCCTGCAGCAGGTGATCATCTCCGGCGGTGAGCCGCTGCTGGCCCCGCGGCTGCAGCAGCTGGTGGAGCTGTGCGCGGCGCGGCTGGTGCACGTGCTGCTCATCACCCGCGGCGAGCTGCTCGACGAACAGCTGCTGGACGACCTGGAGCGCTGGGGCGTGGACGACATCACCCTCTCGGCGTCTCAGCCCTCGGACCGGCTGCGGGCCACGGCCAACCGCGTGATGTTCCACTCCCGCTATCTGCCCACGCTGCTGACCTGCCTCACCCGCAAGAACGTCGACCGCGCCGGCGAGATGGTGGACTTCGCCGCCCGGCTCAACCTGCCGTTGCTCTTTACGCCGGCCTACATCCCCGAGGAGAGGCCCAACTTCGACGAGCTGAGCCTGCACCGGCTGGACGACCAACAGTGGGACGAGCTGATGGAGACCTTGACCCCCTGGGCCGAGGAGGCTCACAACACCGGCTACCTCTCGGTGATGCGCCGCTTCTACGGCGGGCAGCCGGAGCACCCTGGCTTTTGCGCCATGGGCACCGCCGGCCTGGTCATCGACGCCGACGCCACGGTCTACCCCTGCTTCCACCGCCACGACCTACCCCTGGGCAACCTGCTGACCCACACCTGGGACGAGATCCACGCCAGGGCGCAGGAGCACAGCCCGACGCTGATCTCGGCGCCCTGCTTCGGCGAGCACTGCCTGTCGATGTTCGTCGGCCAGGCGGGCTGAGCCCAAATAAGCCGAACGGTAGGGTCATGACACAACCATCAGATCCAAAGCCGAACGACAATCCGCTGACCATCACCGGCGCGGGCTACTTCCCCGTGGACATCATCTCGCGGCAGGCCGAGGGCCAGGCCCTGCTGGACACGGTGCCCCAGGTGCGCGCGGGGGGCACCTGCGGCAACGTGCTCGCCGCCTGCGCCGCCCTGGGCGACCGGGCGTACGCCGTGGGGCGCCTGGACGCCGAGGACCCGGCCGCGCCGCGGCTGGTGGAGGACCTGAACCACTGGGGGGTCGACACCGGCCAGCTGCACCTGCGGCCCGCCTATCCGGTGCCCCTGGTCTTTCAGCTGAACGACATCGACGCCGCCGGCAGGCCCCGCCACCGCTTCCGCGCCCTCTGCCCGCGCTGTGAGCAGCGCCTGCCCGGGCACCGCGACGTCACCAAGCCGCAGGCCGCCGCGGCCGCCGTACAGCTGCCGGGTTGCGACGTGCTGTTTTTGGACCGCGCCTCACCGGCCGCCCTGGACATGGCCCGGGACGCCACCGCCGCCGGCGCGCTGGTGGCCTTCGAGCCGTTCTCCGCTCCGTCACCCAGGGCGCAGGTCAGCGTACGCCAAAACTTTAGCGACGTGCTGGCAGCGGCCCACGTGGTCAAGTACTCCAGCGAGCGGCCCAAGGGCTTTGCCATGGCCGACGACTACCCCCGGGAGCCGCTGCTACAGATCCAGACCCTCGGCGCCCACGGCCTGCGCCTGCGCCGGCGCGGCGGCCCGTGGCGGGAGCTTTCGCCCCAGCCGGTGTTGGCGGTGGTGGACGCGGCCGGGGCCGGCGACTGGACCACGGCGGTCTTTTTGCACCTGGCGGCCCGGGGCGGGCCGGCGGGCCTCGACGCCATGAGCGACAGCGAGCTGGAGCAGGCCCTCACCGTGGCCCAGGCCGCGGCCGGCTGGGCCTGCGGCTTCACCGGCGCCCGGGGCGGCATGTACCAGACCGCGGCCTCCCTGGCCGATCACCTGCGCGCGGTCACCGGCGCGGATCAGGGGCTCGACCTGCCGCCGCCGCCGGCGCTGTCAGACCACCGGTCTCTGGAGCAGGTCATGGTCGAGCACTGCCCCCACTGCCGCGAAGCGCGGGAGGCCGAGGCGGCCTGGCAGCGGCCGGCGGATGCGTCCAAGACCTGGCGCGTGGTGGGCCGCCCGGGCTACGTGGGCAAGAAGGTCCGGCGGGCCGGCGAAGAGCTGGACGCCGAGCACGGCCCGGGAAACTGGGAGATCGTCTACACCTGGCGGGGCAAGATCATCAGCCGCGACGCGGCCCTGGAGCTGTACACCGAAGCCTACGTCCGATTCCTGCAAGGCGACCCGGACCTGCTGCGCTGGCTGGTGGCCACGGCCCGGGACGTCTACGACCTGGCGCCGGCCGACGTGGCCGCGGGCACCGACTACAGCATTCAGCGTCCGGGCGCGGTGCACCTGCAGGACATCGCCGTACGCATCGCGCTGCAGCGTCTGGGCGAGCGCTTCCGCGGCGAGGAGCTGATCCAGATCCGCGGCAGGCGCAGCACCGGCGCCCGGCTCAGCCCGGGGGTGGTCCCCTTCCACGAGCCCGACGGCATCGAGCAGCCCGAAAAGACTTGCTGGTGGAGCGCCGGCACCGTGGAGTCGTTCTGGCAGAGCAACAAGGTGCTGCGGGTGCGCGCCCCGGACAGCGACAGGGACCGCGCCCTGCTGCTCTTCGGCGGCAGCTTCAACCCTGTGCACAACGGCCACCTGGCTTTGGCCCGCTTCGCCCTGGAGCGCTGCGGCGTGGAGCGGGTGCTGTTCATCCCCAACGGCGACAACTACAACAAGCCCGACCTGGCGCCGGCGGCCCAGCGCCTGGGCATGGTGCAGGCGGCCACCGCGGGCGAGCCGGCCTTCGAGGTGGTGGACGCCGAGGCGGTGAGCCGCAAGAAGCTGCGGGTGGTGCAGACCACCCAGGAGCTGCGGCGGCGCTACCCGGACCACGAGCTGGTGCTGCTCCGGAGCCTCGACTCGCTGCCCAGGACGCACAACAAGCTGTTCGGCGTGCAGGGCCTGCGGGTGCTGGTGCTGGACCGCGAGGGCGCCGGCCAGACCTTCGACCAGGTCCTGGCCAGCCGGCGCCACCTGCTGGCCAACCGCGGGCGGGTGACCTACGCGCCGGGCTTCTCCGACCCAACCTCGGCCACGGCCGTGCGGCGCGCCGTGGCCGCCGGCCAGCCCGTGGCCCAGATGGTGCCGCCGGCGGTGGCCGAGATCATCGCCCGCGAGGGCCTCTACCTCACGCCGTAGATCATCCAGGTCACCGCTGGTCCAGCTCAGTGCCCCAGCCTGTCCCGAAAGCCGATCTGGGGTAAGTTGTGCTTGTGGGTTTGGCCGGCGCTGGTCTTGATCACGGTCCGTGGCCAGAGGTAGGTGTCGAAGCGGAACACTCGGGCCCCGCTCATCAGCACCTGGTAGGAAGTGACCGCGGCGCCGGAGTTGGCCTCGAAGATCACCTTGGCCAACTGAAACGACAGCTTTCCGGCAGCGGGATCGGCCAGGCGCCAGTTTTCAAAGACGGTCAAGATCGGCTTCTTGATCAACCGTCCGTCGTGTAGAAACGGCCTGCTGTTGACGAACTCCACCACTGCATTCTGGATCGATTCACCGGCCGCCGCGGCGTCCAACGAGACGGTCATACGGTAGAGGTGACCTGAAAACACGTGCCCCACCGGGTGATCCAGGTTGTGCGGCTCGATGGCCTTCCACTCCGGCTTGCCGGGAAACTGATGCTCCAGCTTCACCGACACCGGCAGGTCCGCCAAAGAGATCGGCTTCAGCGTCGGATCGCGGTGACTGCACCCGAGGTAGCTGGAGCCGGTCACGGGGTTGGCCAGCAGTTTCTGCCAACCCTGGATACGATCATCCCTGGCGTCCTGATGCACCACCGCGGACCAGAACCTCTTGCCATTGGCCCTGGCCCAGGCATCCACCATGTTGGTGGTCTTGACCAGCTTGAAGAACTCCGTAAATACCTTTGACGCGGCGCCCGGCTCGGGGGAGAGGTCGCGGTAGGCCAGCACCCCGCGAACCTGGGGTGAGCTCTTGACGAACAGCCGCACCCAGTCGGGCCAGGTGGCCTCGTTACAGGTGGAGCACTGGGCCAGGATCACCCAGATCGGCCCCCAGAAACCGAACTCCGTCTTGAGCGCGCGGCCCAGCAGCCAGTCGTCCGCATGACAGAAGTACTTGCTGCGGGCCTGTACGGGGGAGGCGCCGTTGTCGCCCTTGATGTTGTCCCCGCGCATGAACCCGCCGAAGTAGCCGTGGGAGCTGACGAACACCAGCTCGGCGGTGTAGACGTCCTTGTGCGTCTCGTAGTAGCGCATCAGGTCGGTGGGGTCGGTCAAGATCTCCGCCCGCCCGTGGGGGTAGGCCGGATCGATGAGCATCTGCACCATGGGGCTGAGCACGAAGCCCTCCATGGCCCTGGACGACGCCTCCGCGGCCGTGTGCCGTCCGTGGGTGTCCCAGCCAGGGTAACCCCAGTTCTTCCTGGCCGGATCGTAGGTCTTCCAGAAGCGGTCCTTGCCGAAGCCGTTGTGCCCGCTCGGCATCATGATCATGACGCCGTCCTTCGGCTTGTCCGCCTTGGCGCCGCTCTTTTTGATGCAGTAGACCGGCATGAACGGGAAGCGCGGCCCCGCGTCGAAGCGGCCCCTCTCCACGGCGCCTGCGGAGTCTCGCGCAGGGGAGAGCACGTCGAGGATGTTCTTGCCGCCGTAGAGCCGCTCCAGCTCTCGGCCGAAGTGCTCCGCGTCGCTGAACATCGTGCTGTCGATGGCCACGTAGCTTGGCCCGCGCAGCGCCGCCTTGTCGGTGTCAGCCATTGTCACGCCCCAGGATCTCCGCCATCGAACCATCGCCGCCGTCGCAGATGGCAGAGATCTTTGATTTGGTTTCGTCGTTCAGCTCGCCGGTGAGGGCCAGCCCGGCCTCGACCTGAAAGCGATAGATCGCCATCTTGCTGGCCGACTCTGTGAAGCCGAAGTTCTTCAGCTTCTGCAAATAGTAGCTATCAGCGGTGGTGGCCGCGGCGCCCACGCGGACCTCGACGGTGTCCTTCAGCTCCTCGCCGGGCGGGCAGTAGGTGAGCTCGAGCAGCTGCTCACCGGCCGGCAGCGTGAGCTCTATCCAGCCGTTGCCGTCGGCCGTCTTTTGCAGCTCGTCACCCGAGGGCAGCTTCACGGCGCAGGGCGTGTTGGGGCAGGGCTTGAACAGCCGATCATGCAGCTGCAGCTTGAACTCGCGCGGCTTGGAGCTGGCATCGATGCGGGTATATTCATACCACCTGCTGTCGAAGAGCTCGCAGGCGTCGGGCCTGCACCTGGCCGCCAGGCAGGGCACGTCGGGCTCCTGCGCCGCCTCGAAAAAGAGCACCTCCACCCGATCGTCGCCTCCGGCCCAAGAAAGGCTCGCGTCCATGTTGCTCTGCGGCCTGTATCCGCCGCAGCCCACCGAGGGCTTGCTCGAAGCGACCCAGGTCAACGCGCCGCTGATGGTGTCCAGGGTCGCCAGGTCCACCGCCAGGGCCGCCGCCATCTGGTGCCGGTAGCAGTCGAAGACGGCGCACCATGTGGCGCCGTCGAACGCGCCGCTGATGGCCAGGTCCTCGGCGCTGCTGTTGCCGGCCTTTCCGCCGCTGTTGTAGTCCTCTTGAAACGCCCTGGTGGCCGCGGACAGATCGCCGCCTTGCGTCACGCCGCAGGACCAGCCGAAGCGCGACGAGACCCAGTCGAGCACCGCCGCCCGGTCCCGGCCCTGGCCATCCAGAAAGAGGTTCTTTTCGAAACCCTCGAACCGTTGGCGAGCGCCCGCCAGGAGCCCGCGGGTGAACGCCGCCCGATCCATGGAGGGGAGGATCGACGCCTCTCCCGTGGCGCTGGTGTGCCCCGCGACGAGGATCTTGGCCGCGCTGTTGTCCCGCGCGTGGCCCAGCGCCCGGGCCAGGATCTGGATCGCGTCGGGCTTGCTGTCGGCGGCGGCCTGTCGCGCCGGCAAGAGCACCCCGCTGCCCGGTAAAAAGAGCTCCCCGTCCAACAGGGCGAACCGAGCTTTTTTCTGCTCGACGACGATGACGTGCTCCTTGCCCGTGGACAGGTCGCGAAACCGCGGCCCGGCGGGGCGCAAAAACATCGCGGCCTTGATCCTCTGCTCACTGGCCAAGGGAGCCTCCCTCGGGGGGGCGTGGAGCTGCTCGTCGGTTTCTCCGGTGCACGTTCATATGGTCACTGCTTGTCGATGAAGGCCTTGCTGGCCACCCTGAACTGCCGGGTATGGCGGATGTCGCATGGCTCGCCCTGGTGGTAGTCCACCCCCTTGGGGTAGAGGTAGGCGTAGAGGATGGCCTTGTAGTAGTCGTCGGCTGGCGGTTCCTTGAGCGTCACCTTCAGATCCATGTCGACGAGGCCGGTGTAGTTTTTGCCCCGGTCGTCCGAGATGCGCTTGCCGGCCATGGCCAACAACCCCTTCTGCTTGGACGAGTCCGCGGAGTCCGTGTCGCGGGTGGTCCAGAAGTTGTCCAGGTAGACCTTGATCTTGATGTAGGCGCCGTGGCCCCAGCGCACCGAGACCTGAAAGACCATCGCCTTGAAGGCGTGGTCGATCCAGTTCTCCCAGTTTTTGAGGTGTACGCGGTTTTCTGCCTCCAGGTTGTTGAGCCCCCAGTTGAATCCGTTGGGCTCGCTGATATACGGACCGGGGGCGCTGCGGAACTTCACCGTGGTGTCCGCCAGCTTGACCTCCAGGTCCGCGTCCGCCGGGTCGGCGTTGATACCGCCGCTGATGATGTACTTGCGGTCCTGCCGCGGCACGCTCCATACGTCCCAGGGGCGGCAGAGCTTGAAGCGCCGGACGCCGTCGATGGTCTTCTGATGGGCGCCGAAGTCGATGAGCTCGTCCGAGCGGTCGTTGACCTGGCCGCCCACCTCGATGCGAGCGGTGATCCCCTGGCTCTTGTCCGGCAACCGTATGGTGGCCTTCTTGTTGGCCGCTGGCAGCTGGCCCTGTTTGCGCAGGTTGAGCACCACCGGTGCGCTGGCGCTCAGGGCGTTGCTCACCACCACCAGGGCGTCGTGGGTCGAGTCGTGGGGTACGTGGCTGCGCATGTAGATCTTGGCCTTGTACAGCGCGGCGTAGTACTTGTCGATGACCTCCTCGGGCTGCATCATGGTGGACCGCACGCCGTGCTCGCCCCAGGGGGTGTCCTCCAGCCAGTCCACGATGGGCGAGTCCAGCACGCACTCGGCGATGATGGCGATGACCAGCCCCAGGACGGTCCCGACCCCGGGAAAGAGGATGCTCACCAGCGCCGCGATGGCCGCGGCGCCGTGGATCAGGGCCCGGTCCCAGTCCCCGGTGGTGATGTTTTTGTAGGCCTCATAGCCGGAGACCAACGCCGAAATCACGGACACCGCCACGTTGGCGACCTTGGCGATCTTGCCGAAATTTTGCGCCCGGGTGGTCAGCTTGGCGGCCTTGGTGGAGGAGGGCGGCAGCGCGCTGGCCCTGGACAGCAGCCGCGCCTCCTGCAGCTCCAGGGCGCTCTTGGACAGCGCGATCAGGTCCTTGAAGGCGTTGACCATGCTGACAGCGGAGGACAGGGGCTTGGTCTTGAAGTCGAGCTCCAGCTTCTGAATGGAGATGGCGAAGGAGACGGCGTCCATCATCAGGCCGAAGAACTTGCCGTCCACGCCGGCGATCTTGCCCTTGTCGCTCTCGGCGTATTTGCTGGCCCGGGTGGCGTTCAGCTTGCGCTGCTCGAGGTCGGCGCGGAGCTCGCCGTGCTTGCCCGCCATGTCCCAGCTCTTGGCCACCACGGCGTCGGCCAGGTTGACCTTCTTGGCCGGGTCGGTGATGAACTTGTTGAGCCGCCCCTCGATGAAGTCGAGCCCCTTTTTGAACTTGCCCGAGGGGATTTCCCCCTCGCCGAAGAAGCGCACGTTGAGCTCGTTGTTGGTCCACAGGCGGGCCCGCATCTTGAGCGCCGGCAGGATACTGAAGGCCAGCTTGCCCGTGGGCCCCGCGGCCCCTTTGAACTTGCCGAAGTAGTCCCACATCTTGTCGAAGGCGGGCAGCTTGAGGCGCACGTGGGAGTCCACGAGGAGGCTGTCGAGGAAGGCGCGCCCCTCCTCGTTGACCTCCATGAAGTCCAGCAGCAGCACCAGGTAGTGGTCTATCTGCCGAAACACCAGCTGGCCGGGATCGTAGGACGCCGGCGCGCCCACGCCATAGAGGGTCTCGGCCAGGTGGGCGTTGTCGGCGCCCTCGTTGATCACGTGCTCGGTGTGGGCCGGCAGGGCCAGGTGGTCCTGGAAGCTCTTGTGGGAGATGAAGGCGATCAGCTTCTTGACCGCCTTCCTCGCCCGCAGCTCGGCGGCCTCGATCTCACCCTCCATGCGGGTGATCTCTTCCTTGAGGTAGCTGTTGCCATCCTGCTGCGCGCTCCCCTTCCCGCCCGAGCCGGCCAGGTTGCTGTAGACCTTCTCCACGGACATGTGGCCCTTGGTCTCCTTGTCCGACAGCCGCTCGGCCACCTTCTTGACGAACTGCGCCGCGCGCAGGGGCTCGGCGTGGATCGCCTTGTACTGCTCCACGTCGCGCAGCGCCTCGATGTATTTGCCCCGCAGCGTGAGGGCCTTGTTGACGGGACAGGCGTCACCAAGGGCCACACAGGGGACGCCCCTGGTCACCCCGCTGCCGCTCAGCCGCAGGTGCTGGCGCCGCACTCCCTGGGCGCCCACGGCCGAGGGGAGAAACGGCCCGCCGCCTTCACCGGCGTTGGGCTTGCGGATCAGTTCGACCACCACCACCACGTCGCGCCCGTGAGCGCCGGCCAGCGACAACAAGGGAGAGGGGGCCATGGTGCCCGACTTGTCCTCCTCGCCCCTCGGCTTGAGATCGACTTGCCACAGGGACTTGATGTCTGTCGGCAGCGGGTAGGCTTCTCGGCGGGCTTCGTCCGTCTCCTCGTTGATGTCGATGATCGTCAACCGCAGGATGTTGAAGAGCGCGTCCCCCTCCAGCTTCCAGGAGAAGTCCAGGTCCTGCCAGGTCTTGACCTGGGGGTTGCTGGTGGGGTCGGCGTGATCGCTGATGCGCTCTCCGCTCTCCAGCACCGCGAAGCCGAGGTCGTTGGCCGCGATCTTCGGCATCGGCCGATCCCGCCGGATGCGCACCACCGACGCCGTGAGGCGGTTCATCATGCGCCTGGCCACGCCGGCCTTCCACAGGTTGAGATCAGCCTCGAAGTAGGTCTCGGTGGAGATGCGGCGTTTGGCCTCCAGCGCGCGCCGCCCCTCTCCACCGGTCTTGTGGGTCTCCTGGCTGACGTCCCATTTGGTGGAGCCCTGGGTGTCGGCCAGCCTCGGGATGTCCAGCTCCACCTGCATGTCCGTGGGCCCGACCACGTGCCAGCGCAGGGCCACCTCCGGGTCCAGGTCGCCGATGATCTGGCCGAAGTAGGTGTTGTTGTGCTTCTTCTGCTTCAACACCATGAACCCGGGCAGGTTCGGACCGTTGCGGAAGGTCCCGGCCCGGCCCAAGAGCCACTGCCCGGCAGGGATCTCCACCACCTTCCTCTTGTCGCGCAGGTCGATCTTCTGGAACGGGCGCCGGCTGCGGGGCTCGGTGCTGTCCATCTCGAAGTGGATGATGCCCGCCACCACCATCCTGGCCGTGCGAGAGTCCACGTCCAAAAAGTTGGTGTGAGCCACCAGGCTGTACTCTCCACCCTTGCCGGGCAGGTGCTCGGCGGGGTCCAGGGTGAAGGACCCGGTCACCGGCGGGCCGAGCTCCGAGCCGTGGCCCTGGACCTCGACGTCGCCGGGCTGAAGCACCAGCCCGTGGTGATGCCCGAGGACCGTGTACTCCAGCTCGAGCGTCCAGTGGTGGGGCAAGACCGCGAAGCTGCTCGGCGTGGTCGGTTTGGCAAACGGCTCACGGTTGGCGTGCACCGGCGTGACGGGGGGCACGGCGCTGGCGACGAAGCGCACGACCCGCGGCCGAAAGAGCACCACCTTCAGCTCGCGCTTGGGGAAGCTCAGCCCCTGCACCTCCACCTGGCGGGAGTAGTTTTCCATTCCGTCGGCGCCGGGATCGGAGATGTCCAGGATTTCGAAGGCCTCGATCTCGATCGCATTGCGCTTCTGGGGATCCTCGCCATATATGGCGTAGACCTGCAGGTCATAGCTGTCGCCCACGGGGGTGAAGTCGGTGTGGGCAAAGACCCGCTCCTTGAAGCCGCCGCGGGTCATGTGCCTGTGATGGTCACGCTCCAGGTCGCCGGCGGGTCCAGGGGGAGCACCACGCGCACCAGCAACATCTCGGTGGGTGGCGGCAGCATGAACTACCGGGTCTGACCATTGGAGATGTAGGTCACCAGGTCGTGGGCGTCCTCAACGTGGGACACGACCATCGTGTGGGCGCCCTTGAAGTTGTCCAGGTCGTAGCCCTCGTCCTTCGGCACGGGGTCGAAGCTGCCACCGCGCAACACGTAGATGCCGGGCCCGAGCCGCGCGATGGGGATCTGCACGGGGCTGGAGGCGTTGATCGGGCGGTCGTGGTCCAGGTCCAGCTCCTGGTGGTGGGCCAGGGTGCCGAGGGAAGCCCCGTCTTTTTCGGCGGCCCAGCTGATGTCCACCTCCACTCCTTCGACCTTGCGGCCCATGGAGTGCTCCAGGACCCAGGTCCCCTTGCGCGGCTTGAGCACCCGGCCCGGCGCCACCGCCGGCCGCCTCGTGGACCCGGACTCCACCATGGTGAGCTTGAAGGTCGGCTCTCCGATGACCTTGGTCAGAGCCTGAAAGCGGTAGATCAGCTTGAGCTTGTCGGCGCCCGGCACGTCCTGGAAGCGGGCCAGCGTGGAGTGGGTCTCGGCCTGAGTCTTGAACACGATGGCACCACGTATCCCCCGAGCAGCAGACGGATCGGCCCGGGCGGGACCCCTTGCACCCTGGTGAAGCCCCCGCCGTCTGTGCGGCAGAGCTTGTCGCCCCAGTCGGTGCTCATGTAATAGTCGGTGTTGATGATGGGCGACCGGTCGTCCTGGTCCACGAGCTGGGCGTTGAACAGATCGCCGTAGACGATGGGCGCGGCGTCCTCCTGTCCCCCGCTCCAGGACGCGGTGAAGGTAAACGAGACCGTGGGGAACGGCGCGCTCCGACCGAGGGTCACGCGTTGAGCGTGGGGCGGCGCGTGATCGGCCTTGTACCAGTCCAGCCACGGCGCCGCGCAGCGGCCAGCCTGGGCCGTCTGGGGGGGGGAGCTGTCCGATCTCTCCGTGGCCCACCCGGCTGACCTTGAAGGTCACCTGCTGGCCAGCGGAGAGGTCAGGGGAGGTGACGATCATCCGGGCGGCGCTGTCCCGATTGGCCTCACCCTCCCACCAGGCGCGGGCCTCGACGACCTGCGCAGGGCGCGCAAGCGGCTGTACCGTCCTTGCCTTCCAGGGGAACCAGATGGAGGCCTGCCCCGGCTCGAGGTTGGATCTGCTGATCGGGTTGGCGGTGCCCCGCTCGGGGCGGGGGCGCGAGGGCAACGTCAACTCCCACTTGCGGCCCCGGACCAACGTGGTGCCGTCGGCCAGGACCACCTTGATCTTGATCCAGGTTTTTTTCGACGGCGGCACCACAGGTGGGGGCACAACGGGGGGAGGCACCACGTTTATCTTCTGCGGCAGGTGCTCTTGACGCACCAGGATTAGCTCCTTGGTGATGAACCCGCGCTTGATCCTCTCCAGGACCTCCAACAGCGGGGTGACCACCGCGGCTTCCTCCCGCAGCACGCCGGGCCCGTGGAGCGTCCGGTAGATGTCGACGAGCACGTGGTGGGTGGCCGGATCGTTGCCCCAGTCGTCCACCTCCAGGGCAGCGTCCCGGGGAGGGACCCGCTGTTCGATATCAACCAGCTCCAGCGACTCCCACATGAAGACGTGGAAATCGCAGAAGGTGCACTGGATGAACCAGGATTCGCGCCACGCCTTCATGGCTTCACCACACCACCGGCAGCGGCGCTCTGTCAAGCCAGCCCCGGACAGCGCCGTCTCTGACAAGATTCGCGAATCTCGGTAACCCTTTTATGATCGTTGATGTATCTTCCTGCCCTGTTTTCATGGTCTTCAGGATCGCCGATTGCCAGGGTGGTGTTGCATGTCAAAACGAAGTACCGATTCACTGTTTCTGTTGTCCATCGTAGCCATGCTCTCCGTGGCCCTGAGCGGATGCCTCAGCGCCAAGCGTTTGATCAAGCGCGGGGAGATGAGCAACGCCGAGACCTATTGCTTACGACTGGACGGCGCACAACGGCGTGAATGTTACTGGCCCATCGCCGAGGCCTATCGGTAGCAAGGTCGACCTGCAAACGCTGCCGCGCTGCTCGTCAAACAACGCCTGGCTCCGAGCGCCAGCCAGGTGTGCTTTCAGTGGGTATTGCACGATAGGATGAAGGCCGCCCATGGGCCGGGTCATGTCATCGGCGAGTGCCTCGAGGCTGGAGTCGAGGCGCCGGCCGCCTATCGCGCTGCGATGATGAGCTTCCTGTTGGTGGGGGGATCTCGGTCCGCGGCGAGCGATATTGCGTTCTGGCTGAAGAGCTCCATGCGTGGGGCCAAATCTGTCCAGGAGATGAACTCTGCGCTGAAGGCATCAGCGGTCAAGATCGTCGTGGCAAAAAACCTCGCCCTGGGCAACGCGGACGAGATGCTGGCGGACCTGGACAAGCTGGTCGTCACGGTCAGCTCTGGAGAGCAGGTCAAGGGCCAGGTCTCCGCCGGCCTCAAAGGAGCCCTGGAGAATCTGCGGCAGCTGATCAAGACCAGCAGCGATAACGGACCTGGCCGCTGCGGACGGCCCGGCGCCCGACGCCAGCGAGGCTGACCTGACACCGGACAGCGCCGCGCCGGACATGGCCGCGCCGGACATGGCCGCACCCGACCTGGCCGCCGTGGACAAGGCGGTCCCGGACGTCGGCCCGCCGGACCTGCCGTCCGTGGACCAGGCGCCGGACTCCGCGCCTGCTCCGGATCTGCCTCCGCCCGCACCGGATCTGTCGCCCGACCTCCTGGTGGTCGACGCCGCCACGCCAGACCTGGTCCCCGCCCCGGACAAGGGCGTCCCTGCCTGCGCCAAGGGCAAGGTCTGCGGCGGAGACAACTGGTGCGAGGTGGGGCCCAAGGGGAGCTACCTGCAGGAGGTCCACGGCTCCTCGTCCAAGCACGTCGTGGCCGTCACCGGCACAGGGACCATCTGGTCCTTCGACGGCAAGACCTGGTCCAAGTCCAAGGCCCCGGTGAGCCACTTCGCCACCTCCATCTGGACCTCGGGCCCCAAGGACACCTACGTGGTCTCGTCCAAGGTGGGGGGCATGTACTCCCCCGAGCCGATGACCGAGCTCCTCCGCTTCGACGGCGCGAGCTGGAAGACGGTGCTGAGCACGAAGTGGACTTACCTGCTGAGGATTCACGGCACGGGCCCGGGGAAGATCCACGCCGCCGGGGGGTGGTGCCTGAGCAACACCTATCCGACCTACAACCTGTGCTGGGCCCACGTCGCCAGCTACGACGGCAAGGTAAAGTACCTCTACTCGGGATACGGCATGCGCAGCGGCGGAGGCGATCACTTCGTCCTCTCCGACGTCTGGAGCGCGGGGCCCAAGGCTGTGTTCGCCGTGGGTGAAGAGCAGAAGATGGGCAGCTACGGAACCAGCATCATCCAGCGGTACGACGGGACCTACTGGTCCACGCACAAACCGACGGGCGTGGTCACGCGGGCGGTGTGGGGCAGCGGCCCCGCGGATGTCCACGTGGTCGGCGGCACCAACGGCGCTCGTTACAATGGCAAGACCTGGAAGACATTCTCCACCGCATCGTCCGCGGTGTTGCTCGACATCTGGGGTAGCGGCCCATCCGATATCTATGCCGTGGGAGATAAGGGCACCATCGTGCACAGCGACGGCACCTCGTGGAAGAAGATGGCCTCGGGCACGCCAAAGAAGATCACCAGCGTCTGGGGCAGCAGCAAGACCGACGTCTACGTGGTGGCGGGAGGCAACCTGCTACACAAGTGTCAATGACCCGCACCCCACCGGCAGCCTGAGCCAGATGGTGTCAGCAGCCGCGCAGCAACTCGTTACTCCCTGACCGCCTCCAGGACCCGCTCGGCCTCGTAGCGCACGAGGAAGCTGTCGTGCTCCATAAAAGGCTCCACAGCCCCGGCGCAGCCCGGCGGCTTGCAGCGCGCGATGACCTCCAGCGCCTTGGTCAGGGCCCGCTCATCGGCGATCTCGCCAAGCTCCGCCGCCAGGGCCAGGTGCACCGCTTCATCGGCCTTGATTAGCAGCTCGGTCACCGGGTAGGCCAGGATCGGGTTCTCCAATCCGGCCACCAGCGCCGGCACAGCCTCCGCCCCCATATCCAGCAACTCCTCCTCCGCCTGATCCCTGTGCTGGTAGTCGTTGAGCCACCGCACCAGCTGCTCCGTATCCTCCCGCCCCGCCGGAACATCACCCCCGTCCCCCTGATCGTCCCCGTCCCCGTGATCGTGATCGTCCCCCTGATCGTCCCCGTCCCCGTGATCGTGATCGTCCCCGTGATCGTCGCCGTGATCGTGATCGTCCCCGTAATCGTGATCGTGATCGTGATCGTCCCCGTGACCGTGATCGTGAACCTGCACCTGAACCTGAACGCCCCCGTGATCGTGTCCGTCCCCGTGATCCTGACCCTGATCGCCCCCGTGATCGTCATCATGCTCAAACCAGGTCACCGACTCCACCCTCTCCACCGTCCGCTCTGGCAACAACAACGCCTCCACCCCCACCTCCCGCTCCAGCCTCGGCACCTCCGGCCCCCTCTCCTGCGCCTGCCCCGCCCCCTGGCGGTAGGCCACCACACTAAGCCAGCGCAGCACCTCGATGGTGTCAGTGATGAACTGCGCATCCAGCTCGGACTCGTCGATAATTCGCCGAAACGAGAGCCCCTGCTCGGTGACATACAGCTCGCACATCCGCCGCGAGTGCAAGTTCAGCAGCACCGCGCGCACGTCCTGATCGCCCAGAAAACGCAGCAACCCGGTCTCAGCCTCGGCGTCGATCTCAAAGGCGTCGTCCATGGCCTGATCGCCGATCTCGAGGTCGCGCCCCAGGCCGAAGGTGGTCTTGAACGAGGTGGAGAGACCCTGCCGCCGCAAGGTCACCGTCAGGGGCAGCTGGCAGAGATACCCCGCGGTCATGTAGGGCGGAGTGTTCTTGGCCGAGGGCGTGAAGGTGAACACCACCGGGTAGCCCTCGTGCAGCCCCCGCAGCACCACGTTGCCGAAGCCGCCGCCATCCATCTCCAGCCGGCACTGATCGGCCAGGCGCTGGAAATGCTCCTTGCGCACCTTCGCTTGCTTGAGGACGAAAAAAACCACCACGCCCATGACGAGCAGAAACAGGGGGAAGAAGATCAATTCCATGGCCCAAGCATGTCAGGGATCTCGGCCGCTGTGAAGACGCAGGGAGGGCCGGGTGACGCCCCCGTTCGATCTTGCTATGCTTTCCCTCCACGCGGAAGAGAACGAGGAACCATGGACAGCCACCGATCTCGCTGGACCAAGATGACCGTCCCGGCCTGGGCGCTGATGCTGGCGCTCTCCACGCCGGCCGAGGCCAAAAAGCCCATCGTGGCGGTGTTCGACATTGAGGCGCGGCGCATGCGCATGGGTGGCCAGCTGCGGGACGCCCTGCGCGACTACGTCGAGACCCGCCTCACCGCCAGCGGGGCTTACGAGGTCGTGCCGTCGGACCAGCTGAAGAAGGCGCTGAGCAAGCAGAAGACCCGGTCGTACAAGCAGTGCTACAAGCAGTCCTGCCAGATCTCCATTGGCCAGGAGCTGGCGGCCGACAGGACGCTGTCGACCCGGGTGACCCGCATCGGCAAGGACTGCGTCGTCTCCATGAAGCTCTACCACCTCAAGCGCATGACCACTGAAAAGGGCGACACCAAAAAGGGCGCCTGCAGCGAGTCCGGCATCATGTCCTCCATCGACAAGGTGGTCCGGCGCCTGGCCTCTGGCGGCACGGGCAACAGCGGCGGGCCGGGCCCGAGCATCGGCGGGCCCCGGGTCAGCGGCGGGGACATCACCAAACCCTCCGCCCGGCTCATCGTGCGCGTTCGTCCCGCCAGCGCCAGGATCAAGGTCACCGGCCCCGGGGGCTACGCCTCGACCGGGGGCGCGACCTGGGAGCAACAGGGCCTGACGTCGGGGACCTACCAGGTGACGGCCGGCGCCGCTGGCTGGGCGGTGGCGCGCCGCACGGTGACCCTCGCGCCGGACGATCTCAAGACCCTGACCATCAACCTGGAGCGCCCCGGAACCCTGGTCGTGACCGGCAAGCCGGCCGGCGCCCGCGTGGAGATCTCGGGGTCCGGCAACTTCTCCGTGGTCAAGGGCCTGCCGGTGACCGTCTCCGGCGCCTCCCGGGGCAGCTACACGGTGAAGGTGACACGGGACGGCTACCTCGACCACCAGCGCCAGGTCTCGGTGCTGCCAGGAGCCACGGCCCGCGTGCAGGTGGCGCTGGTGCCCAGGGGAGGCCAGAGGAAGCACTGCAAGGCGGGCGAGGTGGCGCGCTGCGCCAGGTTGTGCGCCCGGGGTGACATGTTCAGCTGCAACGAGCTGGGGTACTCCTACCAGCACGGCAAGGGCGTGGCGCGAAACTACCGGCGGGGCGTCAAGATCTACCGCAAGGCCTGCGCCGGCGGCAACATGGCAGCGTGCAGCAACCTGGCGTACTGCTACGAGCACGGCAAGGGGGTCGTCCGCAACCGCGGGCGGGCCGTAAAGCTCTACCACCGGGCCTGCAACGGCGACAACAGGATCGCCTGCTACAACCTGGGGAGCTGCTACGAGTTCGGCAGAGGGGCGGCGCGAGACTACCGCCGATCCTGCGACGGCGGCACCCTGACGGCGTGCTACAACATGGCCCTGATGTTCAAGTACGGTCGAGGCGTGGCCAAGGACCGCGGCAAGGCGCTGCTGCTCTTCCGCAAGGCGTGCGCCGGCGGTCACAAGGACTCGTGTCGCCAGCGGTAGCAACGTGGGCCTGATCAAGCAACCACCCGAGATCTCGGTGCTGGCCCCGGCGGTGACCCTGCCGGGAGATCGCCTGCCCCTCACCGTGGAGCTGAGCGCGGCGCGGGAGCTGCCGGTCAACGTCGTGGACGTGTCGCTGCTCGGTCTGGATCTCTACTTCCGGCGGGGGGGCAAGAGCTTCCCCTTCGAGGTGCTCCAGGACCGCCAGCGAGTGTACGACGGGGGGAAGCTGGCCGCCGGCACCACGCGGCTGCCCTGCAGCTTCGAGCTGCCCGCCGACTCGCCCCCCAGCTTCCACGGCGTCAACGCCATGGTCCACTACCAGGTGAAGGTGCACGTGGACATCCCCTGGTGGCCCGACGCCCAGGCCGAGTACGAGGTCAACGTGGGCTGGCCGCCCCGGCCGGAGATGCCCTCGGAGGCGCGGGACCACGACTCGATGATCGGCTACTTCCACGGCGCCACGGTGCGGGTACGGCTGGCCCAGGAGGTGGCCACCACTGGCGAGCCCCTGGACGTGGCCCTGACCCTCAGCGGGCTGCCGCCGGACCCGCCGGTGGCCGGCGTGCGCCTCTCGCTGATGGCCAGGGAGAGCGGCCCGCTGCACCGGCCACACCAGGTGCAGAGCGACGTGGCCTACGTTTTTCATTGCCTGGAGGTGCCCGTGGAGACCCTGGTCCAGGGCTACGAGGTGCCGCTGACCCTCAACATCCCCCAGCGCGTGCCCCCCAGCTTCCGCTCCAATCGCTGGGCCCTGAGCTGGAACCTGCGGGTGGAGTCCATGGTCACCTGGGGGCCCGCGGCAGTGTTCGACGTGCCGCTGACCCTGCTGCCGCCATTGGCCCCGGGCGGGCCGGGGTCCAGCAGGACGGTGCGGCTCAAGCCGGGCCGGCCCCGGCGCTCCGTGCCCACGGTGGTCACCGAGGACGGCCAGCTGGTGTGGCAGCTGGCCGCCAGCCAGAGCGGCTTCTTCTTCGACGGCCAGGCCCTGCGCGGCCGTGAGGCCGACGCGGTCATCACCATCACCAGCCTGCTGGCCGAGGGCGACGCGCGGTTGCTCTGCCGGCTGGACTTCGCGCCCCTGGGACTGGACCTCAAGATCCGCCCGGCCCGGGGCCTGGAGCACCTGGGCGGCGGGCTGTCCATCGGCCTGGCGCCCTGGGACGAGCGGTTCCGGGTCACCGGCCGCGACGCCCTGCAGGTCACCTCCCTGCTGCGCGGCACCGAGGAGCAAGGCACCCTGCTCAGCAGGCTGCTGCTCAAGCCCCACCGGGTGGAGATGGACGACGACCAGTGCCGCCTCCACTGGCGCGGCACCGGCCAGAACCAGGACCGTCTGATGGAGGCGCTGGAGCACGCCCGCCAGCTGGCCCGCCAGCTGAGCCAGGCGCGAGAGCTGATCCCGGCGCCGGCTGCCATGGCCCAAATGGTGGACGCCTGGCGCGCGCTGGCCACGCGGCTGCGCGGGGAGCTGGAGGTGGCGGACATGAGCGTCCAGGGGGTGCTCCACGGGCACCCGTTTTTGGTGCGCACCGAGTGGTCGTCGGGCGAGCCCCTGCGCACGGTGCTGCAGCTCAGCTCGCCGCCGGGGCCCGAGCCGGTACACCAGCTGACCCTGACGGCCGCGGGCGAGGACGGCGACGAGGCCCTGGCGCTGCTGCCCGGCCCGGCCCGCGACGTGGCCACGGACCTGGTGGCCGACTGCCTGGAGCTCAAGCTCGTCCCCGGGTGGGTGCAGGCCGCGCTGGAGGCACCCCTGACCGATCCTGCTCCGGTGCAGGACCGCCTGGGCCAGATGATGCAGCTGCTGGCCGCGTTGACCTCACCAGAGGGGCCGTACCGCTAGCAAGCTTTCGGCTTTCAGCGTTCAGCATTCAGCTCTGACGGCCGCCCGGTACGTGGAGGCAACAGTCGGGGAGCGCCTGGACATCGAGGGTGCATCCCGGGGCGCGTCGGGCTACTATTCTCGGCAAGGAGCGATCCATGGCAGGGAAACCGGTCGCGCGTATCGGCGACATGCACAAGTGCCCCCAGGGCGTGGGCCCCACGGCCCACGAGGGTGGGCCGCTGGCCGGCCCCGGCGTCCCGACGGTGAAGATCGGCGGGCAGCCGGTGGCGGTGGTGTCGGACCAGGCCGCCTGTTCGGGGGCCACCGACACGGTGGTCAAGGGCGCGGACACTGTGCTCATCGGCGGCAGGCCGGTGGCACGCATGGGAGATCCCACGGCCCACGGCGGCGTCATCGTCATGGGCCTGCCCACGGTCATCGTGGGCGCGAGCAACACGTCCTCACAGATCCAGGCCATTCGCGCGGCGGCCCAGGTGGGCCGGCCGTTATGCGAGTGGTGACCGGACGAAGAAGAAGCTGCCCAGGATGGGCAGTCGGAAACGGCGGGGGAGAACCAAACCCCCGACGGCGGTGTCGAGGCGTCCCCGGCTCGAGAGGCCCCAACGAACCGAGGTGAAGCGCAATGACCACCCCCGAGACCTCAACCAGATCTGGCTGGCAGCCAGCCGAGCAGGCCGGTCCGCCGCGGTCTGTGGCCGCCTGCCTGTTGGACCTGGCCCGCCAGGACGGCGCCGAGCTGTTCGCCATCATCGACGGGGCGCGGGACGACCGCCTGTACCGGGAGATCTCCAGGGGCGAGGTGCCCTACGAGCCCCTCTACCGCGGCGAGACCGAAAAGTTCTTCGCCGTGTCGCCCATCCTCGCCCCCTGCAAGGAGGGCACGCAGATCTTCTCCTGGCTGACCACCGAGGCCTGGGGCCGGGGGCAGGCCCTCTTCATCACCTCCCGCCACCCCCTGGAGCGTCTGGCAGAGCACTTCGCTCGCTTCACCGTCGTGCGCACCGAGGACAGCGAGAAGCTCTTCTTCCGCTTCTACGACCCGCGGGTGCTGCAGGTCTACCTGCCGGCCTGCTCCCCGGATGAACGGGAGCTTCTGTTCGGCCCGGCGGTGTGCCTGGCCACCGAGGCGGACAACGGCGCCGGCCTGCTGCTCTTCGACCGCGAGGGCGGCGGCCTGGGCCCGGTGAAGGAGCCGCCCCCGCTGCCCCCGGTGGAACCCCTCATCTCCCCGGCCCAGATGCAGGTCTTCTCCGACTACATGCTGCGCCAGTTCGTCGACGCCATGGTGGTCAGCCTCGGCGCCGCCTACCCCGCGCAGAGCGAGGAGCTGGGCGAGGAAAAGCTGCGCGCGCTCATCGACGACGGCATCGTCCGGGCCCGAAAGCACGGCGTGCTGCTGGAGCGGGACGTGGAGCGCTACCTGCAGTGCCTGGTGCGCCACGGCGAGGAGTTCGGCCAGAGCGAGGAGACCGCCTGGGCCAACGAGATCCTCACCACCCAGGCGGTCACAGGCACGGCGAAGATGGACCGCATCCAGGCCCGCGAGGCGCAGCTGTCCGCCGAGTAGCAGCGATGTAGGGGGAGCTCGTCCCCCGCCTCGAGCCACGGAATCAGTCCCAGCCCTTAAGTCCTGGCTCCACCTGCCGATAGTCCTCATTGTGGCAACGAGAGGTGCAGCAATGAGACAGACTATCCGCCTGATCGCCGTTTTGATGCTGGCCGTGTTCATGGCCGGGTGCGCCATGACGGTGCCGCCGACGCCGAGGCACTTGATCACCATCAAGGGGCCCTGCGTCGGGAAGATGGACTGCACCTTCTGGGGCGAGTGCACCCCCCGCAAGGGCATGTGCTTCGCCACTTCTTCCGCGGACTGCCGCAAGTCCGAGGCTTGCCTGCAGTACGGGCGCTGCGTGCTCAAGGAGGGCAACTGCGCCATGTGAGCCGCCGGGCTACTTGTTGTAGACCAACATGATGTCCAGCAGAATGGCCCCGGCCGCGTGGAGCCAGACCACCGGCCAGACCGAGCGGCACTTGAGGGTCAGCAGCCCCGAAAACAGCCCCGAGACGATGGTGAAGTAGATCTCCGACAGCGGCTTGTTGGAGACGATGTGCATCAGCGTAAACGGCACAGTCTGCACCGCGCAGGAGAGCATGCCCAGCCGTTTGGCCAGGGCGAAGAGCAGGTAGCCGCGGAAGAGGAACTCCCAGGAGAGCATGTAGAGCACCCGGCTGCTCTCCCAGATCCAGAACACCGCGCCGCCGCCTCTGGCCTCGTGGAGGCTGGGGTAACGCCGGATGTAGGCCGGGTCGTTGCTGAGGTAGAGCGTCACCACCAGGATCTGAATCACGAAGACGATGCCGGTGAGCGGCAGCCAGAACCGCCAGTCGCCCCTGCCGAGGCCGAAGTCGGCCAGCCGCTGGCGGTGCACGGCCCAGATGACCAGCACCGGCACGCAGAGTTGCAGCACGATGGCGATGACCTGGCGCTGCAGCAGCCCGTGCTTCATCAGGGGGAAGAGCGCGGCCGCCTGTTCCCACAGCGGCGCCAGGGCCCGGGCGCCCGGGCCGGTGCCCAGGGCGTGGCGAGTCACCAGCAGCGCCGTGACCAGCAGCACGGCCACCGACTCCTGGGTCCGACACTCGGTCCACAGCTCGCCGAGGTACTGCCAGATCTGTTTGAGTAGCGCGGGGGCTCGTCCCCCGCCTTCGTCGCGCGGCTTCATGGGGTTTCCTTCACCTCGAGCCATACTCGCAGCGGATCGGTGCCCTGCACAAGGGGGGCGTTGAGGGTCGCTGACGCCTCCGCCAGGCGGCCCAGCACCCTCCGGGCCATCCAGCCGGTGAGCGCTCTGGCCTGGAAGCGGACCCAGGGGTTGCGGTTGACGGTATACAGCGGCACCAGCTGCACCCGCAGCAGGCGCTTTTTCCGGGCGTCGATCTCCAGCAGCGCGGCCAGCGAGAAGCGGGCGAAGACGTTGCCCGAGCCGAAGGCGAAGTTGCCCAGGCCGTGGAGGATCGGCCGGCCGCGGTACCGCTCCACCGGCCCGAGGATGTGCGTGCCGTGGTTGACCACGGCGTGGGCCCCGGCGTCGATGGCCCGCTGACAGAGCTGGCGCTCCCAGCCGGCGGGCGCCTTTTGGTAGCGGTCGCCGATGTGGAAGGAGACGATGACAACGTCGGCGTCGCGGCGCAGGGCGGCGACGTCTTGGGCCACCCGCTGCGCGTGACCGCAGGCCGCGCCGGCTCTGCCCGGAGCCCAGCAGTGGTGGGCCATGGAGCGCCGCTCGCCGCCGAGGGTCATCTGCGGCGCCATGTAGCCGAGGAAGCCCACGGTCACGCCGCGCACCCGGCGGATCACCGGGGCGTGGGCCGCGGCCTCCCGGGCGCCGGCGCCGAAGGGCACCACGCCCGCGCGGCGCAGGTGGGCGACGGTCTCGGTCACGCCCTCCGGGCCGCGGTCGAGCACATGGTTGTTGGCCAGGTTCATCAGGCCGAAGCCCGCCCGGTGCAGGGCCTGGGCGGCGGCGGGGTCCATGCGGTAGGACCAGCGCTTCTCTTGCTGCTGGCCTCCACGACAGATCGGTCCCTCCAGGTTGCCCACGGCCAGATCTGCCCCTTGCAATAGCTGCCGCGTGGCGCCGAAGACGTGGTCGTACCCTCTGTCCGCGATGACGTCCTGGGCCGCGTCGGCCAAAAGCACGTCCCCCACCATGACCACCCGCACCCGCCCTGGCGTGGCCGGGAAGCGGGCCTCACCGTCGGTGTCCAGCCACAGCGGCGACAGGGGAAAGAGGAAAGCCAGCTCGTTGATCACCACCCCCAGGGCCAGGGTGGCCACCAGCGAAATGAGGACGAGCTTGGAGCGGCGGCGCTTCATCAAAGGTGGATATAGATGTACCATGGTTGCCGTTCGCTGGAGGACCTGATGAGAACACTGATCACGGGGCTTTTGGTCATCATGCTGTGCGCCGGCGTTGCCCGAGCACAGGTCAAGAGCGACGACTTCAAGCGGGACCTGGCCCGGGCCCAGTTCAAGATCGGCGCCAAGTACTACGAGGTGGGAGAGTACCGCAAGGCCCTGGACGCCTTCGGCGAGGCCCACCGCCTCTCACAGAAGCCCGGGCTGCTGTTCAACATCGGCCGCTGCCACGAGCTGCTGGGCGAGCCCGGCGAGGCGGTGAAGTTCTACCGCCGGTACCTCAAGGAGAAACCCGCCGCACCCAACGCCGGCGTGCTCAAGGTCAAGGTGGAGAACCTCCAGCGGGCACTGGACGCCAAAAAGCCCCCGGAATCGGTGAAGCCGGAGCCGGTGAAGCCGGAGCCGGTGAAGCCGGAGCCGGTGAAGCCGCCGGGCAAGGTGGTGGTGGACGAGCCCGGATCGGAGCCCGCGCCCGCGGACGGCTCGCCCGGCTGGATCAAGACCACGGGGTGGATCGCCCTGGGGGTTGGCGCCGGCACCCTGGTAGCGGCGTCGGTGCTCGGCGGCATGGTCCTGTCGGACGAGGAACACTTCGCCGAGACCGAGCAACGGACCTGGATCGAGCTGCAGGCCCTGGAGCAGAGCGGCCGGGAGAAGGCCGACGCCTCCACCGCGCTGTTCGTCGCCGGCGGAGTGCTGGCCGCGGCGGGGGGCGGCCTGTTGATCTACCACTACCTGATACGCAAGGACCGGCCAGCGGCCGTGACGCTGGTGCCCCTGGGGGGCGAGGTCTTCGGCGTGGCCGCCGTGGGGAGGTTCTGATGAGGACCGCCATTATCTCGCTGGCGGCGCTGGCCGCCGCGCTGTGCCTCGCGGGCTGCGACTTCAACCCGGCCATGCCGGACACCATCCTCTGTGGCGACGCGTCGCCCATCTGCCCCCACGGGCGAACGTGCAACGGCAAGGTCTGCGTCGCGGACCCACGACGCGGGCATCGACGGACCGGCGGGCGACGCGGTGCCGGACCACAAGATCAGCGACCGGGGCCCCGACCAGCCCAGGCCGGACCTGTCCGTGGCCGACGCCGCCAGGGAGGCCGCGGCCGACCAGCTGCTGCCGGACCAGGGGACGTCCTCCTCGACCTGTCCCCACCCGCCCGCGGTGTCGCGCTGCGAGGAAGGCTGGTGCACGATGCCGCCCGGCTGCTTTCAAATGGGCTCGCCCACCGGCGAAAAGTGCCGGGACAAAACCGACGAGGACCAACACCAGGTGACGTTGACCCACAGCTTCGAGCTGGGTGCCACCGAGGTGACCCACGAACGGTACCGGGCGGTCATGGGGTACTCGCCCAAGAAGAACTGCACCGGCGACAACTGCCCGGCGGACGGCATCGGCTGGTATGAGGCGGCGGCGTACTGCAACCGTCTGTCCAGCCTGCGGGGCGTTCCGTCCTGTTACCAATGCAGCGGCAAGGGCTCCACGCTGAGCTGCAAGGTGAGCGTCGCCTACGCCGGCGGCAAGCTCTACAAGTGCCCCGGCTACCGCCTGCCCACCGAGGCCGAGTGGGAGTACGCCTACCGCGGCCGCACGACCACCGCCTACTACAACGGGGCCAGCACCCAGTGCAGCGGCAAGGACCCCAAGGCCGAGCTCATCGGCCAGTACCAGGCCAACACCACCGGCAAGGTCCAGCCGGTGGGCAAGAAGGCAGCCAACCCCTGGGGCCTGGTGGACATGGCGGGCAACGTGGCCGAGTGGACCAACGACCTGTACACGGCCAAGCTCGGTACCGGCCCGGTGACCGACCCCACCGGGCTCCCCAGCGGCAAGACCTACACCCTGCGCGGTGGCGCGGCGGCCAGCCTGGCGCCCGGGCTGCGGGCCGCTGCGCGCCTGGGCGCAAGCGCCACGGGCTTCCCCACCAGGGGCTTCCGCTGCGCGCGCACCCTGTGTGAGAGCAGGCTCTACGACAACTTCGTCACACACTCCACCAAGTGGAGCGGGGGGAGCCTGGTCGTCAACAAGGCCTCGGGCTCGACCATCCCCGTGATTCAGAACGGGATCCATCGGCACGCCGTGGTCGGCAAATGATCGGGCGGGTTGAGGCGCACCCTGGCCATGCCGGTCATCGGCGTGGCCTTCGAGATGCAGGCCCGGGTGCGGGGGGACAACACCAAACCCGGCGAGACTTCCTTCGGCCTCTTCCGCGACACCAAAATGGCCACTTGCCCCGGAAACGACAAGTGCGGCCACGGCTACATCTGCTCTTACTATGCCAAGTCGGGCACCGTGGAGATCGGCGTCTCGGACGGCGCGGCCGGCCACAAGAACCTGGCCTCGGCCAAGGTGACCAAGACCGACAGCGCCTGGCACCATGTGGTCTGCAAGCGGCGCTTCGACGGCGCCTGGGAGATCATCTTCGACGGCAAGCGTCTGCCCCTGACCGACAACACCGCGGACCTCCGCTTCACCAGCCTGCCCCATGTCTCGACCTAGCTCGACGGTGACTCACTGCTGCGCTCTTTGGACGACATCCTGGTCCTGGACTGCGAGGACCGGGGCCCGGCCGGACGAATCGCCTACGTCTCCACCGAGGGGGCGGCGGGCAAGCACGAGACCTGGATCATGGACTCCGACGGGCGCAACCGGCGCAAGCTCACCGCCAAGGCCAGCTCCAAGGGCTTCGCCGCCGGCGCGTTCCAGCCCCACTTCTCCCGCTACGGCGAGCTGGTGGCGCACGGGTACAAAGACCCCTACAAGCCCGAAGACCACCGCCTCGGCACCGTCAAGATCGACGGCACAAAGCACAAGATCGTGCCCAAGGCGTCACCCACGCCTTACGGTCTGGGCTGGAGCCCCGGCGACGAGGTCTTCTACGTCCAGGGCGTGAGCAAGAGCGAGGGCCTCTGGATCGTCCCCCCCAACGGCGGCACCCCGGCCAAGCTGTGGACCGGCGACAGCGGCTGGCCCGTGATCACCGGCGTGGCCCACCACCCCATGGACCGCGAGACCGCCTACGTCCAGTCCAACGCAGGCGCGTCGGGAAAGATCTGCTGGATCCCCGACCTCGGCCCCACCAAGAGCACCTGCATCACCGCCGCCCTCGGCGGCCAGGTGCGATCCATGGACTGGTCCGCGGCGGGCGACAAGCTGGTCTGGGTGCAGATGGGGAGCACCATGGACGTTCTGGTGCTCCCCACCATCGGCAGCGGCAAGTCGAGCAAGGTCGCCACTGCCGGCGACCTGTACGGCGTCTCCTTCGGTGCCGGGGACGAGACCATCTACTTCACGGGCAAGGACGCCACCAACAAGCTGCACATCTTCCGCGTGGACGAGGACGGCAAAAACGAGATCCAGCTCACCAGCGGCGCCGCCGAGAGCATGGACCCCCACTTTTACCCCTACCTGCCGAACCCCGGCGGCGTCTGGCGGACGTCGGCCCACAACCCGGTGTTCAAAAAGGAGGCCAGCGCGGCCTGGCCGGTGAAGCTGAGCGGCTCGCCCGACGTCATCTGGAACGGCAAGGAGTACCTGATGTACTTCCACGGCTGCACAAATTCGACGGGCGGCTGTAAGTCGGGCATCGGTATGGCCTCCTCCCCCGACGGCATCGCGTGGACGCAGTACGACAAGAAGAAGCCGGCCATCGCCGCGGGCTCCACCGCGTTCAACATCGAGGAGGCCTACTCACCCACCGTGGTGTACGACGGCAGCGGCTACCACATGTGGTACACGGCCTGTAAGTTCAGCTGCGACAAGTGCGGCATCGCCTACGCCACCTCGTCCGACGGCAAGGCATGGACGACCCACCACAACAAGGGCCAGCCGGTGCTGACCAATACCCAGTCCTGGGAGGGGATCCGGCTGATGCACCCCTCGGTGATCAAGGACGGCGCCACCTTTCACATGTGGTACAGCACCGACGGGTGCACCGGCGCCAAGACCGCCTGCAACTGTACCAAGCCCTACCGCACGGGCTACGCCCGGTCCACCGACGGCAAGACCTGGATCAAGCACGCCGCCAACCCGGTCTTCGGACCGGGCTCCTCCGGCTCCTACGACGCGAACATGGCCGCCGCCGGCGACGTGGTCAAGATCGGCGCCACCTTCCACATGTGGTACGCGGCGCGGGCCAACAGCTCGGCGTCCGGGACCATCGGCCACGCCACCTCCGCCGACGGCATCAGCTGGACCCGGGACAAGGCCGTTGTCTTCAGCGGCATCACCGGCTGGAGCGCCAACACGGTCCACCTGCCCGCGGTGGTGCGGCGCGGCAGCTTCATGCAGATGTGGGTCAACGGCTACGACGCGGGCAACAAGGTCTCCATCGGCTACTTTGCCGTGGCGCCCTGACCGCATTGTCTTCGCCGATGGATTTCGATACGCTTGTCCGGCATTGGCAGTATCTTTGAAGATTGGATCGCCGCTGGCTGGAGGAGACCATGCCCCTCAACGGGACCGTCGCTGATCTGGGCGGGAGCGACCGTCAGGTTCGCCTCCTCGACAACATGACGCCCAACTGGCGTCTGTACGTGGACTTCCACGTGGACTTTCAGTTCAACGACGTGCGCAACAGCGACGGAGGGCGCATCGATCGCTGGAACCGCGAGCCGCGCTGGCTGTCCGATGAGGCGCGGCAGCAGCACGCCGCGTCCATGCCGGAGGCAGATCCCAACGAGTCGCTCCGCTGGAAGTCTCGGTTCATCAACGTGGTGGGCCAGAGCTGGAGCCACACCTGGCTCTTGACGTCCCGGAGCTCCGAGGCACGGAACGTGGACGTGATCCTCCAGGTGCGCGACGTCGACAGCGGCCACGCCGTGGATCAGCCCCCGTCGGGGGTGATGGTGCATCAGCTGAGGGTCTACAAGGCGCTCTACGGTACCCGCCGCGACAGCGTGTCCGGCAGGATAGAGATGGGCTACTACGACAACCGCCCGACCCCCAGCCCTGACGGGAGGATGCAGGTAGCGGCGGTGCACGAGGTGGGCCACTGTCTCGGCGCCGAGCACCCCGGCGAGTCCCGCCCCGAGTGCGACTCCGATACCCACCCGGACGGCGATATCCCCCAGTCCTGCTACTTTGACGACAGCAACGACTCGAGCATGGCCATGGGCACCGGCATGCACGTCCAGCCAAACGACTACCGCACCTTCGCGCGGATGCTCAACCGACTGCTCCGGGCAAACGAGCGGAGCTACCATTACGGAGTCTCCAACACGAGGCCTGGCATGTACACCGGCGCGCCGGGGGACGGCCTGTGCGCCACGGACCGCTCCCGGTGGGGAGACAACGCCTGGCCGGCGAACCCGGGCCAGGTCAGCGCCTGTACCGACGACCAGCCATGACCAGAACAGGGTGAAGGACGACAGATGACCAACGGACAGCAGAGCGGGCAGCAAACATACGAGGTACAGGTCACCTTCACGGTGGAGGGGCTGGACGGCGACGACAACCAGCTGCACGTGCTGGCCTTTCACGGCAGCGAGGCCATGAGCCAGCAGTTCTCGTTCACCCTGGACCTGGCCTGCCGCGCCAGCAACCTCGACCTGTCGCAGGTCGTGGGCCAGCCGGGCCTGCTGACGATCACCCGGGCGGGGCAGTCGCGGTACGTCCACGGCATCGTCTCCCAGATGGAGCAGCGCCGCCGCGGCAGCACCTACACCCACTACGACGCCTCGCTGGTGCCGCGGGCCTGGCGCATGGAGCACCGCACCGACTGCCGCATCTTCCAGAACGAGTCGATCCGCGAGGTGATCTCGTCGGTGCTGTCGGACCACAGCGTGGAGAACCGCTTCCGCTGCCGGGGCAACCAGGACCCCGCCGAGCGGGAGTACTGCGTGCAGTACCGCGAGTCGGACTGGAACTACGTCAGCCGCCTGCTGGAGGAGGAGGGCTTCTTCTACTTCTTCGAGCACGCCGAGGACAGCCACACCCTGGTGGTCTCCAACGATCCCCAGGTGCACTCGGAGATCCCGGGCGAGAGCACGGTGCGCTTCGGCAACCCGGAGCAGTCGTCCCGCTCCCGGGAGCGGATCACGAACATGAGCTACGCCGAGCAGATGATGTCGGGCCGCGTCGCGTAGCAGGACTACAACTTTCAGATGCCGACGGTGGACTTCTCCACTGACGACGAGGGGGACCGGGACACCGACCTCGAGGTCTACGACTACCCCGGCGTGTACGACGCCCCGGAGAAGGGCACCGACCTGAGCCAGGTGCGCCGCGAGCGCCTGGAGGTGCTGGCGCCGCGGCGGCTCGGGCAACAGCGACTGCACGCGCTTCGTTCCCGGCTACACCTTCACCCTGGACAACCACCACAACTCGGACCTCAACGACCAGCAGTACCTGTTGACCAGCGTGCAGCACTCGGGCTCCACCGTGGGCGACCTGGACGAGGGGCGCATCTCCGACAACTGCGTCTACTCCAACTCTTTCACCTACATCAACGCCGAGACGCCCTACCGGCCGCCGCGCCGCACGCGCCAGCCCCGGGTGATGGGCAGCCAGACCGCCATCGTCGTGGGCCCGGCGGGGGAGGAGATCCACACCAACGAGCACGGCCAGGTGAAGGTGCAGTTCCACTGGGATCGCATCCACCAGCGCGACGAGCAGAGCTCCTGCTGGGTGCGCGTGGCCATGCCCTGGGCCGGCCAGGGCTTCGGCGCCATGTTCATCCCGCGCATCGGCCACGAGGTGGTGGTGGACTTCCTCGAGGGCGATCCGGACCGGCCGCTGGTCACCGGCAGCGTGTACCACGCCCAGAACGTGCCCCCGCTGAACCTGCCCGCGGAGAAGACCC
>PVBE011204714.1_pt1 | contig 63518 bp, 55 predicted proteins | sample 1631181 | NCBI WGS metagenome assembly PVBE01 (sample SAMN08397723, study PRJNA350692) | Marine metagenome, whole genome shotgun sequencing project. | isolation source: water | place: Pacific Ocean | collected 2012-04
ACGGCGGTCATCTTCGACGCGCCGCCCGATCGGATCATTTCCTACTCGCCGGGCGCCACCGAGATCCTCTTTGCCATCGGAGCCGGGGATCGAGTCGTTGCGACCGACACGTTCTCAAACTTTCCGGAGGCCGTCGCCACTCTCCCCAAACTGGAATACACGGGCCCGAACCCAGAACCGGCGCTGGGCCTTGAACCCAGCGTCGTGATCATGGCGACGCAGCAAGAGCAGCAGATCGCGCAATTCCGCGACCTGGGTATGCGCGTGCTGTTCGTGAGAGAGGCGGACTCCCTGGAGGGCGTTCTCCAGAATGTGCTCGACTTGGGGACCCTCACCGGTCGCGCCGAGGAAGCGACGGCATTGGTCGACTCACTCCAGGCTCGGATCGACGCGGTGGCTGAGACGTTGGCCGACATCGCGACCGGACCGGTCGTGTTCTACGAGCTCGACGCGAGTCTCTACAGCGCCTCACCGGACACGTTCATCGGTGGGGTGCTCAGCCAGCTCAAGGCCCGCAACGTCGCTGCCGGAGCCTCGTCCCCATTTCCCCAGCTCACGGCTGAAGCGGTGATCGCCGCCGACCCCGAAGTCGTCTTGCTCGGCGACGCTCCCTACGGCGAGAGCCTGGAGTCCGTCGCGGCACGGCCCGGATGGGCGGGCGTCTCGGCGGTGGTCGAGGGCAGGGTGTTCGGCGTCGATCCGGACGTCATGAATCGCCCTGGGCCGCGCATCGTCGATGGGCTAGAGACCTTGGCGGCGCTGCTCTACCCGGAGCTCTTCGATGAAAACTAGCGCCTCGCCCGTCCGCCCGGACACCCAGCGTCCGCAGACGGTGAAATAGAGACTGGCCATGATCAAGCGGAGCGCCAGACCCTGGAGACGCCTGCTATCGACAACCGAACTGTCGATGGCGGGAACACGCGAATCCGAGTCCGCCAGCGCCGTGACGAATGCGGGCAGCGGTGCCGTGCATCGCAAGGGTGCGCTGGTGGCGGCGGCGCTGACGGCTCTCGTTGCCATGGCGGCCATCGCGGTGACGCAAGGCGCGGCGCCGATCCCCGCGACCACGGCGTTGCGCCTGCTGCTCAGCGACCTGCCATTCATCACCGCGCCGACCGATGTCCCGGACTCCTGGCACACCATTGTCTTCGACATCCGGCTGCCCCGAATCGTGGCCGCGGGACTGGTCGGCTCGGCTCTGGCCTATTCAGGTGCGTCCTACCAGGGCGTGTTCCGCAATCCTTTGGCGGGGCCCTTTCTGCTTGGGATCGCATCGGGCGCGGCGCTCGCCGCAGCCATCGCGATCGTCTCGCCGCTGACGGAGGACACTGCGGGCGTTGGGTGGGTGCCGATCTTCGCCTTCGTGGGGGCGATCATCACCGTCGCCATCGTGTATCTCTTGGCGCAGACCGGCTCCACGGTCTCCAACGTGACGTTGATCCTGGCTGGGGTGGCGCTCTCCGCGGTGTTCTCCGCGGTGACGTCGTTCATCCTGCTCACGGGCGGGGAGCAGGCGCGCCCGATCTTCGCCTTCCTCTTCGGGGGCTTCAACTCGTCGAGCTGGACGCGGATTCTCGTGGCGTTGCCCTATCTCGCCGTAGGCGGGGTGGTCGTCATGGCGCACGCGAGGGTGCTGAACGTGCTGCAACTCGACGAGCAGCAAGCCGCGCAACTCGGCGTCGACGTGACACGGGCGAAGCTGATCATCTTGGCGGGTGCCTCATTGGTGGCAGCGACGGCCGTGGCGATGGCAGGCGTGATCGGCTTCGTGGGGCTGATTGTGCCGCATGTCGTGCGGATCATCTTCGGCGGCGACCATCGGCGTCTCTTGCCATTGGCTGCCGTCGTCGGCGCAACATTTTTGATCGGTGCCGACGTGATCGCGCGCACGGTGCTGGCCCCGCAAGAGGTGCCGGTGGGGATCGTCACGGCGATGATCGGCGGACCGTTCTTCCTCTTCCTCCTCCGCACTCGACGGATGGATGGCGCCTGATGACCTTCACCGCAGCAGCGACTGGACCTTGGGGTACATCGAGACAGTCGGTTCATCTCCGCGTCTCCGATCTCTACGTCAAGCGGGGCGATCGGCAGGTCATTCGCGGCGTCGATATGGAAGTCGGCAGCGGGGAGATCGTGGGGCTGATCGGTCCGAATGGAGTGGGCAAAAGCACGATGCTGCTAGCGATCACCTCCGTCATCGACTGGCGCGGCAACATCCGTCTCGACGGACGCCCGCTGCCGGCGATCCCGCGCCGCGAGGTGGCGCGCCGGATCGCCGTCGTGCAGCAGGCGCCGGAGGCGCCGGGATACATGCGGGTCGCGGAACTCGCATTGCTCGGCCGGCACCCGCACCTCTCGCTTCTGGGACGTGAGTCGCCGCACGACCGTGAGATCACGATGCACGCCCTTGAGCTCGCCGGCTGCGCGGACCTTGCGGAGCGCGCCCTCAACACCTTGTCGGGCGGGGAGCGGCGGCGAGCGTTCATCGCCCGGGCTTTGGCGCAGGAGCCAGCGCTACTCCTTCTCGACGAGCCCACGTCCAGCCTGGACATCGACGCGCAAGTGGAAGTGTTCGAGCTGCTGCGCGGCCTCGCCAACCAGGGGCTCGGCGTCCTCGTCGTCGAACACGATCTGACGCTGGCCTGCGCCTACTGTGATCGCGTCGCGCTCATAGCCCAGGGACGGATCCGCGCGCAGGGCATCCCAACCGAGGTCGTGACGGCGGAGTCGGTACGCGCCGTGTACGGCGACCGCACGACGGTGATGCCGCATCCAGAGACGGGGCGGCCGGTCGTCATTCCGCGCATGGATCGGGGCTAACGATGGCGAGGGTTTCAGGTCGTCCCGCGACGCACCCTGCGCCCGTCCTCCTGGTGGCCGGGACGGCCTCCTCCGTGGGAAAGTCCCTCCTGGTCACGGCCCTATGCCGAATCCTGCAACAGGATGGGGTCAAGGTCGCCCCGTTCAAAGCGCAGAACATGTCGAACAACGCCGCCGTCACGGCGGACGGTCGGGAGATCGGCAGAGCACAAGCGGAGCAAGCGGCAGCCGCCCATGTGGCGCCGACCGTCGACATGAACCCGGTGCTACTCAAGCCGCCGGCAGACCACGTCTCTCAGATCGTGCTGGAGGGGCGACCGGCGGGCGTCTTGCGGTCGGCGGACTTCCGCGAGCGCAAGGAGAAACTCTGGCCGACGGTGACCAACGCCTTGGCTCGGCTGCGCGCTGAGTACGAAGTCGTCATCGCGGAGGGAGCGGGGGCCGCCATCGAACCGAATCTGCGGGCGGGTGACATCGTCAATATGGGGCTCGCCGCCCACGCCGATGCCGCCGTTGTCATCGCCGGGGATATCGATCGCGGCGGCGTCTTTGGGCATCTGTTGGGCACGCTCGCGCTGATGAACGACGAGGATCGAGCCCGGGTGCGGGGCTTCATCATCAATCGTTTCCGTGGCGATCCCTCCCTGCTCGGCAGCGCGATCGACGACCTGGAAGAGCGAACCGGGGTGCCAGTGCTCGGCGTCGTGCCCTGGATCAACGACGTCGAGCTGGCGGACGAGGATGCGGTGGCGATCGAGCGGGGGGGGGAAGCGCGCACGCCGCGACCGCGGGGCAGGTCGACATCGCGGTGATCCGGCTGCCGCGGATCGCCAACTTCGACGATTTCGACCCGCTTGTGCGGGAACCCGGGGCGCATGTCCGCTACGTGGATCGCACCACGGAGTTGGGCGATCCCGACCTCGTGATTCTGCCCGGCACGAAGGCAACGATCGCCGATCTCGACTGGCTCCGCCACTCCGGCCTCGACGCCGCCATCCAACGCCGCGCTGAGGAGGGTTCGCACATCCTTGGCATCTGTGGTGGTTTCCAGATGCTCGGCGAAACCCTCCACGATCCCGCCGGTGTGGAGAGCCCGGGCCAGAGCACAGCGCGGGGACTGGCCTTGCTCCCTCTGGCGACGACGTTCTCGGCCGAAAAGGTCACGCGGCGCGTCGAGGGTACCGTGATTGGCGGAGCTGGCTCCTGGCGCAAAGCACTGGGCGAATCGGTGTCGGGGTACTAGATCCACATGGGTGACTCAGACGGCGATGCACCGACCACCGTTGCCCCATTACTGGAACTCGACGGGCGATCGGACGGGGCGGTGTCCGCCGATGGCCGGATCGCGGGCACCTATCTGTATGGCCTCTTCCACAACGATGCCGTGCGTGAGGCACTGCTGCGCGGACTCGGCTGGGACGGTCCCTTGGCGGGGAACGCCTGGGCCGCGCGCGAGGCGGCGTTCGATCGCCTCGCATCCAGCGTCCGGGGGCATCTGGACATGGACCGGCTGCAGGACCTCCTGCAATCGCCCAGCACGGCCGGACGCCTCACTGGCTCAGCCATGCACCCATCTGGGTCTCCGGCCCCTTGATCACCTTCGCGCACGTATGTCAGCGTTGAATCTGAGTTGAACGAACAGCAGGATCGCGTCCGCGCTTCCTGCCTGACTTCGCCGACTCAGAGGGGCGCAGGATGCGGACCAGGGACTCTCACAAACGACGCCAGTACCCGATCTCGGCCGTCCTGATCGCACTACTCCTAGTCGCGGGCGCGATGTTCGCATCCCCTGTCCAGGCGGGGGCGCCGCCGGTCATCGATTCCATCTCACCGGACAGCGGGCCGATCAGTGGCGGCACCATTGTCACGATCACTGGGCAGAACCTCACCGGCGCCACGCAGGTAAGCTTCGACGGATTCCTCGTCTCCTTCACGCCACAAGACAGCACCACCATCCTGGCGACAGCGCCCGCTCATACACAGGGCACCGTCAACATCGCGGTGACGACACCGGAAGGCCCCAGCGCCGATACCGCTGGCGATGACTACACGTACGTGGCGGCCGGGGTCGCGGTGGCGGAGTCGGACAGCTCCACGGACGTCGTGGAGGGCGGAGCGACGGACAGCTACGCCGTCGTCTTGATCGCGCTCCCCACCGACACCGTGACGATCACCATCACCTCCGGCGGTCAGGCGACCTCCGACCAGGCCACGCTGACTTTCGAAACCACGGACTGGAACGTGCCACAGACTGTCACGGTCACTGCCACGAACGACGCCGTCATCGAAGGCAGCCACGCCGACACGCTGGTGCACGCAGCAACGGGAGGCGGCTATACCGGCGTTCCGATCTCCAATGTCGGCGTGTCGATTACGGACAATGACCTCCCCGGCGTCAACGTGGTGCAGTCGGGCGGCTCGACCAATGTCACAGAGGCGGGTGGGACCGATACCTACACGATCGCGCTCGCGGTGCAGCCCGTCTCGAACGTCACGGTCGTGGTCAATGGGACATCGCAAGCGACGGTCGCGCCGACCGTCCTGACCTTCACCAACGCAAACTGGTCCTCGCCACAGACGGTCACCGTGACGGCAATCGACGACGGCGTGGAGGAAGGCTTGCACTCCACGACGGTCTCGCACACGTCGTCCGGGGCGGGGTTCGATGGTCTCGCGATCGACACGGTGATCGTCAACATCACGGACAACGACTTCGGACTGGGCGAGGTGCTGATCAGTCAGAGCAACGGCCAGACGACACTGAGTGAAAGCGGCGGTACGGACTCCTACAGCGTGGTCCTCAGCGCGCTGCCCAGCGGATCCGTCACGATCAGCCTCTTCAGTCAGCCAACGCAGATTGTGGCGACGCCGACCTCGTTGATCTTCACGACAGGCAACTGGAACGTGCCCCAGACCGTCTTGCTGTCCGCGGTGGATGATGTGATCGTGGAAGGAACACACACCGTCGCCGTCGTACACACTGCGTCGGGCGGCGGCTACACGGGCGTACCAATTCCCTCCGTCATCGCGGTCATCACCGACAACGATGCGGCGGGCGTCATCCTCCCCACCGGAAGCAGCGCCACGCTGCGTTTCGATGCGATTGATGACGCCTATGTTCGCGCTGATGATCCCAACGACAACTTCGACACTACCCGGATCCACGTGGACAACTCGCCCACGCGGAACGGCCTGATCAAGTTCAACGTCTCCGGAGTGGGTGGGCGGCGCGTGGTCAGTGCCACCCTGCGGCTGTACGTTCGCGACAGCTCCGATCACGGCGGATTCCTGTTCGGCACCAATAGCAACGCCTGGGAAGAAGAGACGGTGACCTGGTCCACCGCTCCGACGAGCGTGGCTCCGATCATCGCCACCCTCGGCAGCGTCAGCTCCCGCAACTGGGTGGAAGCAGACGTCTCGGCCCTCGTCGGTCGCGATGGCTTAGTCACGGTGCAGATCATCGGCGGCTCCAGCAACCGCGTGGAGTACGCGTCACGGGAGGACCAGAACGGCGCCTTCGCGCCCGAGCTCGTCTTGGGCCTGGAGCCGTTGGCGCAACCGATCGCGGAGGAGGGGGGAGCGACCGAATCATACCCGATCGCGCTGGCGAGTCAGCCCGCCGGTACGGTCCGGATCAGTGTCACCAGCGATAGCCAACTTCAGGTCACGTCCACGGATCTCATCTTCACCCCCAGCAACTGGAACGTGGTCCAGCAGGTGCGCGTGACCGCGATCGACGACGCCGTGGTCGAGGGTGAGCACGCGGGGATCGTGCACCACGTCGCGACGGGGCCGGGTTTCAGCGGCCTGGTCATCCCCGATGTCAGCGTGCGGATCCGGGACAACGCCATCCTGACCCTGACAATCATTGAATCCGCTGGCGGAACGTCGGTCGAGGAAGGCGGGGTCTCGGACACGTATTCGGTCAGGCTCGATGCCGCGCCGAGTGAGCCGCTTGTCATTCAACTGAGCGGCGAGGATCAGCTCAGCACTAGCCCCAGCCAACTCACGTTCACGCCCAGCAACTGGTAGCTCCCGCAGGCGGTAACCGTGCGCGCCGTCGATGACTCAGAGGTAGAGGGGGCGCACTCCGCCACGCTGATCATGCGGGCCAGCGGATCGGGATTCGCCGGAACGGAAGTCGGCGCGATCTTCGTGACGATCGTCGACAACGATCGCTTCGAGGAGCTGTCCGTCGGTGCGGGGCTGAACTTGATCGGTTGGTTCGGGGAACCGACGACTTCTCGAGAGATCTTGGACGCGAACCGCAGGCTGACCCTGATCTGGGCCTGGGACCGCGCCGCGAACGCCTGGCTGCTCGACAGCAATGAGCTGCCCAGCGCGCTGAGGGTGACGATTGTGATTGAGCGGGGTCGCGGGTTCTTCTTGCTCGCATCGCGGGCGACAACGGTCGAGGTGTTGGTTGCGCCCTAGCGGTCCCCAAGGCCGCTGATCGGCACTCGTGTCAGGACGAGCGGTTCCCGCACGGCCGCCTCGCGGCCGCAGGGTAGAGGCTCATCTCGGCGCTCTCCACTAGGCTGTGAGCACGTTCGTCAGATGTGGGATCTACCGCAGGAGGCAGCCATGGTCGTCAGCGACTCCAAGCCCGAACCTCGCGTGATTGGCACCAGCCCCATCCGCCCCGACGGGGCCGACAAGGTCACTGGTCGAGCCAAGTATGGCGCTGATTTTCAGACTGCTGGAATCCTCTACGGCAAGGTCAAACGCAGCCCACATGCTCACGCTCGGATCGTCTCCATCGACACTTCCAAAGCGATGGCACTGCCCGGCGTGCACGCGGTGATTACGGCAGCTGACTTCCCCGACCCCGGGGATGTCACAACCTCGACCTATCGCGGCGTGGAGCCCCTGCGCTGGCAACTCGAACGCATTATTGCCGGTCAAACGGCGCTGCATCGTGGGCACGCGGTGGCCGCCGTCTGCGCGACGGATGCCCACGTGGCCGAGGATGCCGTGGCGCTGATCGACGTGAAGTATGAAGTCCTGGCGCCGGTGATGAACATCGCCGACGCAACGGCGCCGGATGCGCCAATCCTGCATGACCCGAGCACCGTCGCGAACATCGAGGGGTTGTTCGATGCGGTGGACGGCAACGCGACGAACATCGGGCGGCGATCCGTCCTGGACCTGGGCGATGTGGCCGCCGGCTTCGCGGAAGCTGACGTGATTATCGAGCGGGAATACGAAACTTCCGCCGCGCACCAGGGATATATCGAGCCGCCGAATGGCAGCGCGACCTGGACGGCCGATGGGAAGCTCACCGTCTGGACGAGCACACAGGGGCACTTCGCAATCCGCCAAGCCCTGGCCGACCTGCTGCTCGAACCGCTGTCCAACATCCGCGTCGTGCCGATGGAGATCGGCGGCGGGTTCGGCGGCAAGACCGTTCCCTATCTGGAGCCGATCGCGGCGATGCTCGCCCGCAAGTCGGGGCGCCCCGTCAAGCTCAGCATGTCCAGAGCCGAGGTCTTTGAAAGCGCGGGGCCCACATCGGCGACGATCTGCCGGGTGAAACTCGGCGCCAAGCGGGACGGCACGATTGTGGCGGCCGAAGCCCATTTGGCGTTTGAGGCCGGCGCCTACCCGGGCGCGCCCTATGCGGCGGGGGCCATGTGCGCGTTCAGTCCCTACGCCATTCCGAATCAATACGTGGAGGGCTACGACGTCGTCGTCAACAAACCGAAGGTCATGGCCTACCGAGCGCCGGGGGCACCGGCGGCGGAGTTCGGCGTCGAAGGCGTCATGGATGAACTGGCGGAGCAGCTCGACATCGACCGCGTCGAATTGCGGCTGATGAACTCCGCTGTACAAGGGACCGCGATGGTCTCGGGGCGCCCTCACGGGTCGTTCGGTGGACGCGATGTCCTGGAAGCGACCAAGGACACGGCCCACTACCGCTCGGAGCTGCAGGGGCCGCACCGAGGACGGGGGATGGCCTCCGGCTTCTGGTTCAACGGCGGCGGAGAGTCGAGCGCCTACGCGCTGCTCAACGCGGATGGGACGTTCAACTTGCTCACGGGCTCAGTCGACATCGGCGGTCAGCGCGCTGGCTTAGCGATGCAACTCGCCGAGACCATGGGCGTGCGCTACGAGGACGTCAACCCCCAAGTCAGCGACACCGATTCGATCGGCTTCACTGGAACGACTGGTGGCAGCCGCACGACGTTCGCGACCGGTTGGGCCGTCTACGAATCCGCGCTCGATCTGCAGCGCCAGCTGGAGGAGCGTGCCGCGAAGATCTGGCACGTGGACGCGGCGACCGTGCACTACGATGCCGACGCCACCCTGCGCGGATCGGACGACGAGAACGGCGAACCGCGGGCCATGACCTTGAAGGAGATCGCGAAGCGCTGTCCCTCCACCGGGGGCATGGTCCAAGGCCGGGCCGATACGGCGCCGACCACGGTGGGCGCGGCGGCGGCGGCGCACGTCGTCGATCTCGAGGTCGACCCGGAGACGGGGAAGGTGCAGATTCTTCGCTACACGGCGCTGCAAGATGTCGGCAAGGCGATTCACCCGTCTTACGTGGAGGGGCAGATTCAAGGCGGCGCGGTACAGGGCATCGGCATGGCGCTGAACGAGGAGTACGTCTACGACGGGGACGGGGCGATGCGCAACGCCAGCTTCCTGGACTATCGGATGCCAACGACGCTGGATGTGCCGGAGATCGAGACGGTCCTCGTCGAGGTACCGAACCCCGGGCATCCGTACGGGGTACGCGGAGTGGGCGAAGTGCCGATCGTGCCGCCGCTCGCGGCGATTACCAACGCGATCTACGAGGCGACCGGCGTCCGTATCCGCAGGCTCCCCGCCTCACCGACGGTCATCCTTGAGGCGCTCCTGGCAGATCAAGACACCTAGACCACGGCACCGAAGCGCCTGGCAGGTTGCCCTGAACCGCGCCGAGCGGGGACGTGTTGTTGCCTTTCATGAGTGGTGAGTGTATTCGCGGCCTTCTAAGCACCGGCGGCGGCACGCAAGCAGAGGATGACCGCGCCTGAACTCGGAGCGACCCCAGCGCGCTGAGTACCGCTCGGCCCCCCGGACCGGCTGAGACGCTCAGCTCAGGACGGCAGTCGCAAAGACGACGCCGAACGGTTCGCAGTAGATGATCAGCGAGCGGAAGACCGTGGGATCCACACTCGCTGGGATTTCATAGTTGATGAAGCCACTTGTCCCTCGAAGTTTGCCGAGGGAGATGGCGCCGTCCGCGTGGACGAGTCCACCCGGGTCAGGCGAGAGATAGACCCGTAGGTCGGGGCCATTGCGCACCGCGAAGTCCTGGAAGCGGAGGATGGTCTCCCCTGTCGGGCTCTGCACCAGCAAGACCTGACCTCTTCCCGTGTGGAACGAGTCGGCGCCTTGTAGTTCCCCTTGCGAAATCAGGCTCCCAACTTCATCCACCCCCGGATCCGCTGATTCCGTCCCGGACGGGTCTAGAGTTGAGGATTCTGACTCCACGGCGGTCAGTTCACCTCCGCTTTGCTCGGAATCTTGAGCGGTCGCTTGAACGACGCTCGGATCTGCCCCCTCATTCACCACATCCACGATGCCAACCTCCGCCGAATCCCCGGCGACGATAGGTTGCTGAACCCCCTCAACGTCGAATGCCAGCATCTCGTTCAGCTCTGTCCCCTCGTCGAACAGCGGCGTGACGAGCCAGACTGTCGCCCAAATCAACGCGACGCTTGCCCCCACACCAAGAAACCCGGCGCCCGTCCAGGCAAGGGGACGGTAGCGCGGCCCCGCCGCGACCAGTCGTTCGCGCGAGAGCCGCGCCGAGAGTTCGGCGAACGCGGCGGCGGCCAGAAGCACGACCGCGGGAGCGAACAAAATATATACGAGGAACCGTCCGCCCGCCACCGCGATGGTCGCGAGCAGATAGCGGTATCGAGGCGCGCCAGCCCAGAAACAGACGATCGCGATGGCTGTCGCGATCGCGGTTCCCACTCCCAGCACCAGCTGCAGCGTGTCCCCTCGAATGTCGAGGAGTCGGACGGGGCCTTCTCGCAGGAAGTCGGTGACCTCCTGCGAACTGAGGACGACAATGCTCGCAACCAATCCCGCGATCGCGGCGAGGATGACTAGTGATCTACGCAGACGCTCGGCGCGCTCGGGTGCGAGTAGCGGGCTCTCGATCATCGGATCTCTCCGCGGCAAGGGGTTCGCCAGCGTCGAGGTCGCGTCCCCACACGCCACCGTGATCGTAGCGCACCCGCCTCGAGCGGCGGCGGGTCAAGCACGGCGTCAACGACGGGCGTCTGGGGTGCATGTCCCTACGGTGCCGGTTGGTCCCACGCCGCGTCACGCGCGACCTGAATCCAGACGCCGTCGCCGAAGTTGAGCGTCGTCGCGCTGTTCAGCGCTGCCGGCAGGGCCGGGCGGAAGGAACGAAACACCTGATTCGTACCGTCGTAGGTGAACAGCGCTCGTAGCGCATCACCGAGTCCCCCGATGGCATCCGCGACCGGTGTTCCGTCCGGTCCCGTCCACATGACCAGATTGAAACCCGCCTGGAGTTCCACCGTACGAGCCGCCGAGAACAGCGGCTGACCCCACGTTTATCCCGACGCCACGTTGATCCAGACGCCGCTCCCGAACGCCAGGTCGCTGAGCGAGTTGAGCACTGCCGGAAGTGAAGGGGTGAAGCTCTGGAAGGCTTGCGTGCTCGCGTTCCAGGTGAGGAGCGTATTCAGATCGCCGTTGAAAGTCTCCAGCGCCGTGCCCACGGCAGTTGCGCCGCTCCAGCCGACCAAGTTCCAGCCCGGCTGCAGCCGGACGAGTCGCCCCGTCGCCAGTGTGTCCGATCCGAATGCCCCTCGGACCGTGTACTCGCTGCCAGTGCCGCCCAGGATGACCTCAGTGCTGGAGACCCGCAGCGGCGCGGCCCGCACATCATCAATGAAGACCAAGGAGTCCAGGTTGCTGCCGGTGATGGTCGTGAAGCCGTTGGCCGTCTCCACGGCGTCGATCGTGGGCGGCACGCCGAGATAGACGTGCACGCCACCGACATCCGGCGTGGAGCCACGGTCCAGCCCGCCGGCACCGCCGACGAGGTCCAGCACGCCGTCACCGTCGAGGTCCGCGAAGTCAAAGCCACCACCCAAGCGGTCGCCGGGCGAGCCGGAAATCCGCCGCGCCGTGAGGTCTTGGAGTCGTCCGCCCGAGAGCGGGCCCGGGAGCAGGTAGATCGCGCCGGCCTCATCCGTCGCCGATCGGCGCCCGGCCGAATCGTCCCCGGGCACGCCAATGGCGAGGTCGAGCACGCCATCCCCGGTAAAATCGGTGAGCCGCACGGACATGTCCCGGCTGCCGTGCGGAATGCCACTCACTCGTGCCGCCCAGGGCTGCGATTCGCTGACGATGAAGTTAGTGCCTGCGCCGGCCTGCGTATCATCGACCAGCCAGACGCTGGAATCGCCGTCCGTCGCGACCTGCGCGGCGGCGAAGCAGAGCCCCGAGCAAGCGAAGGCCGCCACATCGGTCTGGGCAACCCGCAACGCTTCGCCGCCGGCCGTCCGACGGTTGGGAACCGCCTCCGTGAAACGATCGTCAAACTGAGCGCCAGTCCCGAAGTCGTCCTGGAAGAGGTCAAAGACGGCGTCGTTGTCGAGGATGGCCCCGGAGCCAAGGGTGCCAGCGTTGGCAAAATCGAAATTCCTCGGGAGGAGACCAAACGCCCCTAAAAACGCATTCGCGAAGTCCGAGCCGTTGATCCGGCTACGCTCGACCTGCACGGTGCCCGCCACGCCCGCTCCAGTACTGGGAAGCGACATCACCTTCGCAACATCCAAGGTGCCATCCTCCGCCACCGGGCCGGTGGCAACGGATGCGCCATTGATTTGGCTCGCTGTGTCAATGGGGGTCGATGTGCCGGCCAGCGGGCCGGCGGGGAGGTTGCCACCTGGGGTCGGCACTAGTAGCAGCTCCGGGGCAAGGCTGACGGCGATCATTTGGTCGATGAGGCCGTAGGCGGTGCTCGTTCGCTGGACGTATCGCGTCTCCCCACCAGGGGTAACGAAGATGCCGAAATCCCAGCTGCCATCGCCGTCCGTATCAACGCCATTGATGATCTCAACCAGTTGGCCGCTCGCGGCGCCGGTCGTGGCGCCGGTTTGGCTGTTCACGTTGCCACCCCGAAGGATGGTGTCGTGGGCGAACACGGACACCACCCCACGGGCGTTGCCTTCGTTCGATTGCCCCAGAGCGCAGTTGCTGTCGTCGCAATGCACACTGGTCCAGTTCGGGGCCGGCTGCCCATCCCGCGTGACAATCGGGTTCGTCACCCCTGACATCCACGTCCTGGCAAGAGGCTCTCTGGTGTCCTCGCCGCCCACCCCGGACCCGACGTAACGCCCGTAGAAGGTGGGGCCCACGCTCGGATCCGTCAGCCCTGTTTCTGGGGTGCCGCTCGCCTCAATATGGACCAGGTTGTCGCCGAACGCCGCAGAGTTCATCGGATCGACCAGGAACCAATCCCCCCAGAGTTGATTGACGTTGCCGGCGCCATCCGTCCCCACATGGAAATACGGATCGACGTCGGGCAGCGGCTCGAGACCAGGCACCGTCGCCAGGTTCAGCGGCGTGAAAACGTCGAAGAAACTATCGATCGGGAAGTCCGTCTCGGTCAGATCGAGAGGCGGCAGCTCAGTGGACCCGCCCAGGGAGCTGAGATTCACCACCACGCCCCAGGACTGCTCGTGGTCTCCGATCGTCACAACAATCGGCTCGACGCTGGTCAGTGACAGTGCGACGAGTTCGATACCAACCATCGCACCCGGGCCGGCGTCGGGGTCCGCCAATCGCCGCACGATCGTATCCGGCGGTCCAACGGTCGCGCCGCCCATCCCGGGCGCGAGGTCGCCGGTCACGAGATCGATCGTGCTGGCCGTTGCGTCCACTTGGCTGTAGCCCACGACAAAGGTGCCATCGGCGTTCATGGTCACGTGCGGACGCCCGCTAAGATCTCCGGGTCCTGGATCGATGAGGAACTCGTTGAGTGGCGAGCCGTCCCCGTCGAAAGTGGCGCCCATGACGCTGCCGGGTCCGTCGTCGGCCGGTTCCGAGTTCCAGACAATGACGAAGTCCCCGCCTGGGGTCATGACGACATCCGGATCGCTCGTAGTCGCGCCTGGGAGCGGTGGAGTCGCCAGAGCTCCGGCGCTGAGGCCATCGAAACGGACAGGCTGCCCGATAATGCTGCCACCCGAGTTCCAGACGACCACGAAATCACCGTCCGGTCCAACCGCCACCCCCAGCTCGCCACTGGGGGCCAGCGATACTGCCTGCGCGCTGCGCAGCCCCGCGCTCTGTAGTCCGGCGTTTTGAGCGACAACCAACGTCGTCACCAGGGGATCGGCGCCCAGGCTGAAGGTGCCTGCGTAGATCGTGTCGCCGTCGGTCCAAGTGAGAACGCCGGCGCTGCCACCATCACTCCCGTCCACCGCGATGTTCAGCTGGCAACCGCTGCCGCACGTCGCGAAGGCCAGATGCTAGCCGATCAGGTCACCGGCCGTGTCGACAAGGAACAGGCTCAGTTCGCCGCTGCGGTTGAGAATGATGGCGCGCGTGCCCTCGTCGGTACTGGTGATAGCAACGGGGGGCGCCTGCGGCGACGAACCCTGTTAGGTGAGGAGTTCGGGAGCTGCGCTTCGATCAGATTGAACGTCCGGTTCCGAAGCAGCGCCGGCCCGCGGGCCGGGCACCGCACCACTCAACGCCGCACTCGATGCCAGGATCAGACCCGCCACGCTCACAATGGCTACGCGACGCCAGCGGCTCGTGCTCACTTGTCTCTCCCTTGAAGCATTAGTCCGTGGGAGTATCCGCAGATGGCATCTCGTTGGTCAAGCCGCGAGGGCGCCGGGTGTCCTCCTTTCATTTCGTGCAGGCCCGTCCCGATCCTTCCCGTTCCAGCCCCACTGCAACGTCCCGTCTGTGCGCAATTCGCCCCCCATCGAGTGCAGTCGGGGTCGGCAAACACTGGTGGTGGTCGCAGACCCATGATCGCACCGAGGAGCGGATCTGGCTGGCCAAGGCATCCGCCGTGCGGACGCCGTTCTCCACCGGCACTATCACCCACGCGTCCGCTCTCTGACCCAAGACCTCTACGCGCGGGGCCCTCGTAGCACATCGCCAAACCCATCCTCAGGCGGCACCGCCCGGCCACGTCCAGAAGGGATTCAGCAAAGACGCCCTGGGGCATGCGAGCGCTATCCTGTGAGCACGGTACGGAGCAATTTAGTTGAACCTCATGTCGCCGAGAGCAACGCTCTACACCACACCGACGTACCAACTGGGTGCAGTCGCCTTCCCCCCGTAGCTCAGTGGATAGAGCAGTGGTTTCCTAAACCATGTGCGCAGGTTCGATTCCTGCCGGGGGGACCAATCTTCACCAGATAGGCCGCGGGCTTGCCCCGTCAGCGCACCGGGGCGTACTTGTCGGCGAGATAGTCGCCAAGCTGCGGCGCGAGGCGGGGGCGTCCGTCAAGACGGTCAGTCAGTTCTGAGATGGCGGCTCACCAACCGACACATCGGTCCACCCACGCCGACTCGAGGGGACACACGATCGCGGCAGGCCGCCCTGGCGCATCTCCTCATCTAGGAACACCACCCCCAACGATGGCTTGATCGTGCGCGGCGCCACGCGGACCGTCGAGCTAAACTTCTCATTCAGCGGAGGGGACGGCTTGATGAAAGAGATCTCGCTTGAGGACGGCGATGTTCGAATCGTTGGGGCGTTAGACTTCGACCGAGGTGACAAGGGCCTCACCCCTCGACGCCTGCCCGCTTGGACACGGCCACAAGTGCCGGCCTTCATGGAACTGATGGTCCTGCAATCCGCGGGCGTCCGATTCGAGTTCACGACCACTTCCCGCGCGATTGAGATCGACGCGATGATCACCAGCTTGGAACTGGCCAGCCGGCCACGGGCCGACGCGGTCTTCGACCTCGTCCTCGACGAGGCCCCCGACCCACTTGCTCAGCGGTCCGCGGCCGGGAGCCGCCTCATTGTGGACTTGGCGCGCCGCAGCGAGGCGCCGCAGCGCATTGCCGGCGATCCATCTCAAATTCGATTTGTCGACCTCCCGCCCGGACGCAAACAGTGTGCCCTTTGGCTCCCCCAAAACGCCTCAGTCGAACTGCGCGCCTTACGCGTGGACGACGATGCGCGCGTTGAGCCGACACCGCCACGGGGTCGCCCGCGCTGGCTGCACCACGGCAGTTCGATCAGCCATTGTGCGGCCGCGCACAGCCCCACGCGGACCTGGCCCGCGGTGGCTGCTCGCCTCGCGGACGTGGAGGGGATCAACCTCGGGCTCGGCGGGAACTGCCACCTCGATCAGTTCGTGGCGCGCACGATGCGTGATGAACCGGCGGATGTCCTCTCGCTCAAAGTCGGGATCAATGTCGTCAACGCTGACTCTCTCAAGGAGCGCACCTTCGGCCCGGCACTGCACGGATTCATCGACACCGTGCGTGAAGGAAAGCCGGAGACGCCCTTCCTGATCGTCTCGCCGATCCTCTGCCCGAGCGTCGAGGATCATCCCGGCCCCACCGTGCTCTCGGACGATGGCACCTTCGTCGCGATCCCCGGCGACACGGCCGCTCGTGCCGGCAGCCTCACCCTGCGCCAGATGCGCGCGATCATCGCGCGGATCGTCGCCGACCGTTGCGCCGCGGGCGACACGAACCTGCACTACCTCGACGGACTGGAGTTGTTCGGGCACGCGGACGTGGACGATCTGCCCGATGCGCTGCACCCGAACGGGGACGGCTACGTGCGGATGGGCGAGCGCTTCGCAGCCCTCGCGTTCGGGGACGGTGCACCTCTCGCCACTGCCTAGCCTTGGAATCGTACGAGGCGCTCGATCCCCGCAACCCAGACCGTGCAAGGCTCGACGCACCCACAGCGCACGACCGCTATCTTCGAACGCGTCCAGCAAGGCTCCGACCCCTACGGCAACCCGATCTTCATCAACATCACGTTCCCCTGTCCCTAGGCCCATCACTCCGGAAGCTCTCGCTGGGGCGTGAATCCCGGCGCCCAACTAGGTCCTCACGCCCCTTCACGGATGCATACAGACGCGTCCAGCGACTCCACCGAGTCTGGGTAGTGCAAGACGATTCGGGCAGCGTGGGCGATGGACTCCTGAACTGGCGCTCATTGCGTGGTGGACGAAGGATGTCCGGGATCGAAATCAAGGCGCTGGTTGATCCCAGGTCGTCGGGGCGGTGACCTGGAGCCAGAGGCCGTCTCCGTGGTCGATGGTAGTCGCGGTGTTGAGCGCGATCGGGAGGTCGGGTGCGAAGCTGAGAAAGGTGGTGCCGTCGTACGTATGGGCCGCGGTAAGTCCAGTGATACTGGCGACCGCATCAGCGACGGCGGTGCCGTCCGGACCAAACCAGCCGACCAAGTTGAGGCCCGCCATGAGGTTGATCGTGATACCGCCCACAACGGCGGGCTGCACCCAGACCGCGCCGGCCGGGTCGCTGACGAAGATCCAGACGCCGTCGCCCGGGTCGAATGTCTGGGCCGTGTTGAGGCCGGCCGGGAGCTGCGGCGCGAACGAGCCGAACTCCTGCGATCCGGGCTCCCAGATGAACAGGTTGCGGAAGCGGCCCGCGATGGACGCCGTGGCGCCGGTGATCTCGTCAGAGACTGATGCCCCGACAAGATTCCAGCCCGGTGTGAGGACCACGTCCGTCGTGGGGCCAAGGTCTGGCCAGACGACGGTGACCCAACCGCCGGTCGTCTGCGTGACGACGCGCGAGCCGAGGGCGGCCGCTGAGCCCAGATCGGGATCAGCTTCGAGGAACACGGCGAACTCGGCGGAATCGACGCGAAGGGGTGGCGCGTCGGTATCTGTCTGGTAGTCGTCCTGCACCCAGGCGCCGTCAAGGAGGTAGAACGTGTGTGAACCGACGACGCGCACGCCCTGGGCGCCAAGTTCGAGTGATCCATCCCGTAAGGCCTCGAGATCGGAGGCGCCGCCAACGGCACCAGCGCCCGTGGTGGGGGCAGATGCGGTCTCCTCGGCCACTGCGTCGGCCCCGAGCGGGCTGAAGACGAGGTTGGGGTCCTCGGCGAGGAACGCCGTATAGGGCGTGACGATTCCGAACTGCGTGGCGATGGCCACGATCTCGTCGATGAGACTGTCACGCGACCCCTCGATGAGGGCCTCCGTGAGCAGATCGGCGATGCGGCACTGCGCCCAGAGCTGAGCGATCGTGGGATCGGCGACATCGACTTCGCTGAAGACGACGGGGTACTCGAGCCGGACGGAACCGGAGGCCGCGTTGCCACTGATTGTGAACGTCGCCGCGCCTGCCGCGGCGAAGCGGCCCGCCAACAAGGTGAGGTCACCAGCAAAGACACCGGTGAGCGCCTGCGGGGCCACGGCATACGTCTCGCCGCCGGCAATCTCGATGAGAACGTCGGTCAGGACCGGCGACTCGATGCGCCCCCAGAGCCGATCGACCTCGATGGCGATGTCCTCATCGGGCGTGACGTAGTGGCTCGATCCGGTGAAACCGGTGCTGAGCATGTCGAGCAGGACCGTGTTGACGTCGAAGCCGACGCCGAAGGCGAAGAGCTGCGTGCGCTCCATCGCCGCGGCGTTGACCGCATCGAGGATCCCACCCGGGACCTGCGCGCCAACGGTCGGGAGTCCATCTGTGAGGAAGATGATGGTGGCAGAGCGATCGCCTGTGGCCATCCGGAATGCCTGTTCGAGGGCAGCCTCGATGTTGGTGCCGCCGCCGGCCGCGAGTCCGTCGATGAAGGCGCTCCCGGCGGGGCTGTCGGCGGCGGGACGCAGCGCGACATCGAACAGGCGGATCTGGGAGGCGAAGGCGACAATGCCGAAGCGGTCGTCGGAACCGAGTCGGGCCAAGACATCAGCGGCCGCGTCCTTGGTCTGCGCGAGCTTGACGCCGTCCATCGAGCCGGACGTGTCGAGGACCAGCACCACATCGCGCGCCACCGTTGCCTCCGGCGCGACTTGCGGGGCAATGAGCAGGGCGAAGTAGCCATCTTCGTCAGGCAAACGGTAGGCCAGCAGGCGCGGATCGAGGAGCCCTTCGCCCCCGGTGACATAGAGCTGGAAGTCGCTGCCCGCCAGCCAGGGCGCGGGCGACTCCCAGCTGAGCTGCATCTGACCGCCTCCGCTGCGCGTCGTGTCGACGGCGAATCCCGGGGCGACGGCACCCCGCACTTCCCACGGCACATCGATCGCGACCTGGACGAGCGCGGCGGCGGGGCGAGGCGACATGCGTGACCACGGCACCAGGACGTCGACCTGCCTGCCAACCGAGGCGAGCGGCGTCACCACGGTGAAGCGGACCTCGCGTTCCTCGCCGGCGGGGACCGGGAAGGCACGCACCTCATAGAGGTCGTCTCCGAGCGACCGCAGCAGGGCCGGGTCAATGAGACGGCGAACGATCTCGTCGTAGATACGCTGTGCCTCATCGGCATCCAGGATGCGGCCTTCGAGGGTCTGAGAGCCATCGCTCAGCGCAAGATCGACCACGGCGCTGTCGGGCGGGACGGGGATGACGAGGCGCCCCTCCGCGAGGCCGAATTGCGGGTTCGTCAGACGCAGGGTGTACTGCGCGCGGATCGCCACGTCGGAGACTGCGATATCGACCGTGAGCTTTTCGAGCTGGGCGGCTGGGGAAGCAGGCCACCAGCAGTCCAACGGGCAGGGCGGGACAATGATGGGCGGATCGATCGGGATGGGATCAATCGGTTCCTGCGCCAAGGCAGGCTGTGGGCTCCCCCAACAGGACAGCGAGAGCGAGTACGAGCAACGTGAGCAATGAGCGCATGAGTCCGCCTCCTCCCACCTAGACGCCGAGGTTGGACGGTTGGTTCCTCAACAAGGAGTGGTAACACGGGATCGCGCGGCGAATGGCGGATCGGATCGCAGGCTACTAGGGCACCGCGCCGAGATTCGCATCGACCCGGCTACGGCGACACTCAGCCACTGCGACACCCAGCCACTGCGACACTCAGCCACATCGCGGGCGAGCTACAGTCCGCGACTATTCCGCAACGCTGGCTCTCGACCGTGGAGGAGCATCATGAACAGCACTCAGGATGTGGCGACCACCAGGCGTCGATCAAGCCGGCACACGATGAACCCATAGTCGTGTGGCGAATCGCTCGACCCGCGCCGCGCTCGGACTAGACCTCTGCCGCCTCGACGAGCGCCCGCTTCGTGAACACCTTCGCCATCGCCGCCCGGTACTCCGCTGAGGCATGGAGATCCTCATTGATCTCGTCGATCGCGTCAGGGGCATGCGCCAAGATGCGCGAGGTGATGCGCGACCACGACGCGGTCCTCCAGGCAGCCGTCGACGAACACAGCGGCTGCGTGATCAAGACCATCGGCGACGCTTTCCTGGCCGAGTTCGCCGTGCCCAGCGCCGCCGTCGACTGCGCCATCGCGATGCAGCGCGGCATCCAGGCTCAGTTCGCCGATTCTGATGTGCCGATCCGCCTGCGTATCGGCATCAACGCCGGCGAGCCCAGCGCCGAGGACGACGATCTGCACGGCACGGCGGTGCAGATCGCGGCGCGGGTCACGGACCAGGCGGGGGCGGGGGAGATCGTCTGCACCAACGTCGTGCGGGAGCTGGTAGCGGGGAAGTCGTACCTGTTCAGCGAGCGGGAGCCGGCCGCGCTCAAGGGCGTGGAGGAGCCGGTGCGGTTGTTCACACTGGGGCTGAGCTGACGCCTCGGCCCTGCGCTCGTTCGCTCCAACCCGACCAGGTTTCTGAAACGGGATTCAGTGCCGGCGCCGCGCCGCCAAGAGGATATGACTGCCGCCGTCGACCAGCCCCGGCGCCTGTGACAACCGCCGCTCGATCTCCAGCGTCGACTTCCACGCCGCCTCATCGTCCGGGAGCGAGGCCAAGTGGCCGCCCCGCTCGTAGACTGCGACGTTCGATGCGGCCACCTCAACGACGTCGCAGTCTGGCAGAAGTACACGCAGCTCGTCGCTTGTGTAGAGATGCATCGCAGGGTGCGGCTGCCCCTCCACGCTCGACGGGACCGGCGGCAAGTTCCCCGTCTGGAAGACCGACCAAAGGTGCTGGCCCTCAGGGTCGTGCAGCACGTCGAGGGTCGGTTCACGGCCGACCAATGCGATGGCCCCATACCGGCTCATCACGCTGATCAAGATCGAGCCACCGGGCCTCGTGACTCGGACCAGCTCCGCGGCAGCCTTGTGCCGCTGATCGCCCACGTAGCTGAGCGCTCCACCGAAGCAGAGCGCGACATCGAAGGCGGCGTCGCGGAAAGGCAAGTGGACGATATCGCCGAGTACCAGCCGGACCGCACCCGTCAGCCTGGATCGCGCGGCTCTCAACTGGCCCGTCGAGATGTCGAAGCCGGTCACGTCTGCCTCGGCCTCGCTGCGACCAGGCTGAAGCGGCCCGGCCCACAGCCCGCGTCCAGCACGTCTTCGCCCCTACCAACGTGCCGCAGCAGCAGCTCCCGGTGCAAGACTTCCTCGACGCGTCCGTTGGGCGTGGCCGCCAGGCGCTCCCACTCGCGGTCTCCGTAGGCGTCGTAGAACGATGCGACGGTAGGGCCATCGTAGTCTGTCATGGGGCGATACTAACGCCGCTTCGCGCTCGCCAAGGCGAAGGGGAAGTCAGATCCTCGTCACCGACACCGTGCGCAACCTCGTCGCGGGCAAGGACTACCGCTTCAGCGACCACGGCACCCACGACCTCAAGGGGTTCGAGGAACCGGCGCGGTTGTTCGAGGTGGGGTGGGACGACGCGAACTTACACGATCGACGCCTGGTGGGCGTCTCGGGCGACGGCCACGAGCTCGCCCTCTTTCTGTGGGGCCGCAACCGTACCCTGCCTTCGAGCGGCGAAACGGGACCCAACGGCCTCCCGGTACATCCGGGTGCCACGGTCCGCAACGCCCCCGGTTTGAGGGTCAGCGGTGCCCCACACGTCGTCGACGCCTGGAACTTCGGCGCCCTGGCGAGATTCTGATCCGGGGGGAGGTCGCCGCGTCGCCAGCATCGCCGGTCGCTTCGCCGTCGGGCGGCGCACTGCTCCGCTCGCGACGAGCACTGACCAGCGCGCAGGATGTCGGGCGAGAAGAGTAGCGTTGGGTGGACAGACCTCTCCTTGAGGATCTCCCGAAACATCTTTCGACGCCCCCATCGGGACGCGAGCAAGGATCAGTCCATGCCAGATCCGGCCCTCCAGTTCGAGCAGTTCAACCTCGTCGCCGCCGATGTCGCGGCCAGTGTGGCCTTCTACGAGGCGCTCGGCCTTGAGTTCGAGCCCAGCCCGGCAGAGTGGGCGTCGCATCATCGCAGCGCCGTTTTCTCCGACGGCGTCGACTTCGATATCGACAGCCCCGAGTTCGCACGGGTCTGGAACGCGGGCTGGCGCGACCGCCCAGGCCGCCCCAGCGGCGTCGTGGGTTTCCGGCTCGACTCGCGCGACGCCGTTGACGCTCGCTGTGCCGCCCTGCACGCGGCGGGCTACGTGGTCCAGCAGCCGCCCTACGACACGTTCTGGGGCGCGCGATACGCCATCGTCGAGGATCCCGACGGCAACGCGGTTGGCCTCATGAGCCCATCCGATCCGGACCGGCGCCGTCCACCGCCCGACCCAACCTCGTGGGGCGCCGTACCCGACGCATAACCGACAGGCGCCGCGCCACGGCTGTCGAACACGGTGGATGTCCTCTTCGAAGCGCGGTACGAGATCGACCACCCCCGGCGCAGCACGGCCCGGCGCATCGCGGCCTGGCGTGATCCCACAACTGCACCGGCGCCGCACGCCCGAGGGAATCCGTTCCTCGTCTGGGCGGCGCTACCCGCCCACGCAGGGGGCTAGGACTGATCCACCGCCTGCTGTGCGCGATCGACGATCGTCTGAGCGCGGCGAAGATGCGGCACATCCACCATCTGCCCCTTGAAGCTGAAGGCCATGCGCCCCTCGGCTTCAGCCTCGACGAAGGCATCCAGGAGCTCCTGCGCTTCGGCCCGCTCCGCTTCCGAGGGAGTGAATGCCTCATTGACGATCGGGATCTGGTCGGGGTGGATGGTCACCTTGCCGGTGAAACCCATCCACGCTCCATGCCGACACTCATCACGGAGGTCATCCAGGTTCCGGATATCCACATAGACCGAATCGATGGGCTGAACGCCACCCGCTGTCGCCGCGAGCAACGTTTGCACGCGGCAATGGCGGAAGACATCGAGATAGGCGCCGCTCTCATCGCGGTTCCGCCGCGCGCCGATCGCGGCGGACAGGTCCTCAGCGCCCCAGGTCATGCCGGCCACGCGCGGACACTCCGGGAAGCTCGGCAGATTCAGCACGCCTCGCGGCGTCTCCGTCGCCACCAGCAGGAGGCGAGTCGCGCCGGCCGGATGACCGTACTCGTCCTCCAGGCGGGTCAGTTCAGCGTCGACCGCTTGCACATCCGCGAGCGTGCTGACCTTCGGCACCAGGTAGGCCTCCGGCGGAGTGACCATCGTGGCGCGAAGGTCGTCCAACCCCCACGGCGTGTCGAGCGGGTTGGGTCGCACGACCCGCTCCTGGCGGCCAAAGTCCACGTCCTTCAGCCAGCCGCTGACGACAGCCCGCGCCTCGTCTTTGCGATCGGGAGTGACGGCGTCCTCCAGGTCGAGCACCAGACTGTCGGCCTCAAGGCCGAGCGACTTGGTGAGCATTTTTTCGTTGGCGCCAGGCACAAAATGGACGGCCCGGCGCAGTCGGGTCTCGGGCAGTCGTGCGTCTGAAGAGTCGGCCGTCACGCGCTTAATCCTCCGGTCGCATCATCATCATGCCGCCGCGGCGGCACCTCACGACGACCTCGCCACGTTGATTGATTCCACGATGCTCGAACGTCACGATGCCGCGGTCGGGCTTGGACTTACTGGCCCGTTTCGAGATGACCTCGGTCTCCGCCGTGATGGTGTCGCCGATGAAGACGGGCGCCGGGAACGTCGTCTCATCGAAGCCAAGATTGCCAAGCGTCGTACCCAGGGTCGTCTCCCCCACGGACAACCCCACGACGAGTCCCAAGGTGAAGATACTATTGACCAGGATCTGACCGTGGAGCGTGCCACTGGCGAACTCCGCGTCGAGATGGAGCGGCTGGGGATTCATCGTCAGCGTCGTAAAGAGCAGGTTGTCGGTCTCCGTCACGGTGCGGCTGGGTTGGTGGGTGAAGGACATCCCCACCTCAAGTTCCTCGAAGTACTTTCCTGGCACGGTTGCATCCTCTCCGGCCAATCCTGGCGCGGGGGCCAGGCTAGCAGGGTGTTCGATTGCGGAGAGCGCTGAAGCCCGCTGAATCTCCAGGTCGTATCATGCGGGCGCATTCGTTGATCAGGGCGACCGCTCGGGCTGCCCAGAGGAGACACCATGCCCGCACTCACCGGTATCCGCGTGATCGACTTCGGCCAATACATCGCCGGACCGCTCGCGGGGCAACTGCTCGCCGACCAGGGCGCCGACGTGATTCGCGTCGATCCCCCCACTGGACCGGCCTGGGACACGCCGGCAAACGCCACCTGGAACCGCGGCAAGCGCAGCATCACGCTCGACCTGAAATCCCCGGACGATGTCGCGACCGCGCGACACCTGATCGCCTCCGCCGACGTCGTGATCGAGAACTTCCGACCAGGTGTCATAAACCGGCTCGGCTTAGGATCCGAGGCGATGACCAACACGAATCCAGGGATCCTCTACCTCTCGATGCCGGGATTTGCCGCGGACGACCCGCGCGCCGCGATCCGTGCCTGGGAAGGCGTCGTTGGCGCCGCCAGCGCCACCTATCGACCAAGCGCGAGCCCGAATCACGCGGGGTCCGACCAGCCGGTCTACACGCCGATGCCGATCGCCTCCGCCTACGCCGCGCTCCTTGGGGTGCTGAGCGTGGGGATGGCCCTCGTGGCGCGCGAGCGTGATGGCAGAGGACAGCACATTGAGGTGCCCCTCTACGACGCGATGTTCCCGGCCATCGGTCTCTACGGGCTTCGGATCGTGGACGGACCACCCCGCCCGCTACGGGCCAGCCCTTGGGTTCGCCAGTACGAGTGCGCGGACGGCCGCTGGGTGCAATTCCACGCGGCCTTCACCCGTTTCATTCTCCAATTCATTGACGCCGCCGGCGTCGGTGACTGGCGCGAGGATGGGGTAACCGAGCGACATCGGGTCAACGAGGAGCCTGAACTCGCCGCGGAACTCCTGGACCGCATGACCGCACTGTTCAAGACGCGGCCGGCGCAGGAGTGGGAAGACCTGATCAACGCGGCGGGAACACCGACGGCTATCTGTCGACCCAGCGCGGAATGGATCGATCATCCCCACGCCACACAGTCCAGCATGGTGGTGGAAATCGACGATCCGACCTACGGACCGATGCGCCAGCCGGGCGTACAAGCTCGTCTCACCAAGACCCCCGGCCACGTACAAGGTCCGGCCCCAACATTGAACGCAGACCGGGACGCCATCCTGGCCGAGCTGAGCGGGGACGGGGCCGCCGGGCACAGCGGCACGGAAGACCTGCGCAACATCCTGGATGGCGTCAAGGTCTTGGACCTCTGCATCATCCTGGCCGGACCCACCTGCGGTCGTACCCTGTCCGAGTTCGGCGCCGACGTGATCAAGATTGACGGTCCCTCACGCGAGGACGGCATCCTTTTCCACCACGACGTCAACCGGGCCAAACGCAGCGTGCTTCTCGATCTCAAGACTGGCGAAGGGCAGGAGATCTTCTGGAAGCTGGTCGATCAATCCGACGTGATCGTGCAGAACTATCGCAAGGGAGTGACCGACCGCCTCGGGATCGGCTACGAGGCGGTCCGGGCACGCAAGCCCGACATCATCTACGCCTCACTGAACGCCTACGGGCACGATGGCCCCTGGGCCGATCGGCCCGGCTGGGAGCAACTGGCGCAAGCGGCGACCGGCATGCAGGAACGCTTCGGCGACGGCCCGCCCGTCCTGCAGCCCTACGCCATCAACGACTACGGCACAGGCCTGACGGGCGCCTACGCCGTCGCCCTGGCGATGCTGCACAAGCAACGCACCGGCGAGGGGCAACACGTCAACGCCGCCCTGGCGTATACCGCTTGCACGCTGCAATCGTCGTTCTTCCAGGATTACGAAGGCAAAGAGTGGAGCGAGCCGCGCGGCCAAAGCACCTTGGGCGACGGGCCGCTGCACCGCCTCTATCGGGCCGCCGACGGGTGGCTATTCCTCGGCGCGCGAGAGTCAGATCTGGCGGCGATTGAGCAGGTTCCGGGCCTCCAGGGAGCAGGATCCTTGCGTGGTGCGGTGCTCGCGAGCCACCTGGAATCCGCCTTCGACCGCGGCAACGTCGATGACTGGGTCCAACTTCTGATCGAAGCGGGCTGCGGGGCGCACCGCGCCACTGCCATCGACGATGTCATGGACGACCCCTACGCGGTCCAACACGGCCTCAGCCTCACCCGTGAACACGACGACTACGGCCTGATCCGCACCACGGGCACCGCGCCGCGATTGTCGCGGACGCCCGTCCGCCCCGGCCAGCCGGCCTCGCCTCCCGGCATCGACGCACCGAGCGTTCTCGCGGACATTGGCATGGAGGACCAGTTGGCGGACCTCGTCGCCGCGGGCGTGCTCGTCGTCGACGGCGTGCCGGCGCTCTAGCGCCAAGTCCGTACGTCACTTGGAGTCCATGTGACCGCAACCGTCTACGAAACTCCCGACGCCGCCGTCGCCGACATCCCCAGTGCGGCTTCGATCATGGTGGGCGGCTTCGTCTCTGGAGGGTCGCCGAGCAATCTCATCCTCGCGCTGCGACGGCAGGGAGCCACGGGCCTGACGGCGATGGCAAACAACATAGGGCTGGGCGACAAACTCGACGAGCTGGCCGAGTCCAGACAGCTGGCCAAGGTGATCACCACCTTCGCCATCCGCGCCTCCGGCGGGCGGCAGAGCCATTTCGAACAGCAGTACCACCGCAATGAAGTGGAGTTAGAGCTCGTTCCGCAGGGCACGTTCGTGGAGCGAATCCGCGCGGGGGGAGCGGGGCTTGGCGGAGTACTGACCCGAACCGGTCTGGGCACATCGATGGCGGAGGGGAAACGCACACTCGATGTCGACGGGGAGACCTTCCTCTTGAACACGCCACTGCACGCCGATTTTGCCCTGATCAAGGCACACCGCGCCGACACGCTGGGCAATCTCAGCTACCGGCGTGCGGGGCGCAATTTCAATCCCGTAATGGCCACCGCGGCCGACATCGTCATCGTCGAGGTCGAAAAGATCGTCGCGCCGGGCCAACTTGATCCCGAACTCGTGGAGACCCCCGCCGTCTTCGTCGACCGCATCGTGCGCTGCGATCCAATTGAGGTGCGCTGGGATGGCTGAGCCGGTGCGTGGGCTGACCCGTGAACTGATCGCCATGCGCGTGGCCCAGGAGCTTGGTGCCGGGGACGCCGTCAACCTTGGCATTGGTCTCCCGACGCTCGTCGCCGATTTCGTGCCCGCCGACCGGGGCGTCTCGTTTCAGGCGGAGAACGGGATCCTGGGCTACGGCGGCATCAGTGACGGCGACTTCGACCCGGACCTGATCAACGCCTCCGGCCAGCCCGTGACTCTGCTACCCGGGGCCAGCTTCTTCGACAGTGCCACGTCCTTTGCGATGATTCGCGGCGGCCACATCGATGTCGCGGTCCTGGGCGGCTTGCAGGTCTCTGAGCACGGCGACCTCGCAAACTGGTTCGTGCCCGAGCGTGGTGGTGGCAGTGTGGGCGGCGCCATGGACCTCGCCGTCGGAGCCAAGCGCCTGATCATCGCGATGCAACACACGACGCGCGACGGCGCCTCACGCATCGTTCGGACCTGCGGCTACCCGCTCACGGCCCCGTCGTGCGTCGATCTGATCGTGACCAACCTCGCCGTGATCGAGGTCACGTCAGACGGCCTGCTGCTGCGGGAGCTCGCGCCTGGGATCACCGTCGATCAAGTGCGTTCAGACACGGAACCAGATTTGCTCGTGGCGCGGGATGTTCGCGAGATGTCGCTCTAGTTCGCCTTCTCCGCGGCCCGCTCCACGAACCGCTCCATCGACCCCACCACGAAGCGCTCGTGTGTCCCCTTCGCGACCGGTTCCTTGTCATCGCGGGCCTCCACCTCGAAGACCAGACGACGGCCATCCACCTCCACGAGCCGCGCCGTTGCCGTCACGGTCATGCCGATCGGTGTCGCGGCGAGATGCTGGACATTGACGCTGGTTCCCACCGTCCCGGCGCCTTCGTCAAGGGTAGGAGCGACACAACCGATCGCCGTCTCTTCCAGTAGCCCCACCAAGGCTGGCGTCGCAAAGACTGGCACTCCGGGATTGCCGAAGCGATCCGCCGTAACCTCCGGAGTCACCTCTCGTGACAGTTCGAAGTCGCGCCCCGGGGCTAGTTCTTCTGGCATGCACCGTGTCCCTTCTTCTGGCCTTCTCGATGACTCAGACTATCCCGCTAGCATGCCGTCTGGGAGACGCCCATGCCGCAGTTCGGTCTCAATCGCCTCGACTATCGATCACCCCGCCACTTCGCAGCGGATGCGCGGCGGGCCGAGGAGCTGGGCTGGGACTGGGCCTTCATCCCCGACTCCCAACTCAATCTGCCCGATCCCTACGTCATGCTCGCGACGGCCGCGCATTCGACGGACCGGATCGGACTCGGTGTGCTGGTCACGAATCCGGTGATCCGCGACGTGACGGCGACTGCCGCCTCCGCCGCAACGCTGGAGTCGATAGCGCCCGGTCGCACGCTCGTGGGGTTCGGGGTTGGCGACACGGCCGTGCGGTTAGCGGGGAAACAGCCGTCCCGCGTCGCGGAGCTCGAACGGGCGGTGGCGGACACTCGAGCGCTCTTGCGCGGTGATCAGCTGGACATGGGCGCGGTACAGCCCGCACAGCTGCGGACCGCGCGGTTACAACCGAACGGCCCAGCGCCGATCTGGGTCGCCGCCGGGGGGCCCCGGACCCTGCGCGCGGCCGGGCGCGTCGCCGACGGCGTCTTCATCCGAGTCGGCCCGCACCCTGGCAACATCCGTCGCGCTGTCGATGCCGTCCACGCGGGCGCGGTCGACGCCGGGCGCCGTCCCAGTGAGGTCCACCTGGGCCTCGTCCTGCATACGATCCTGATGGAAAACGGCGCCCGCGCTATCCAACTGGGCAAGAGCATGGCGGCGGGCTACTACGAGTATGCACCCTACCTGTTCGATGCGCCGGGGCTGCGCTGGGACGGCCCCCCTGTCGAGGAGCTCCGGGAACACGTTTGGCCCGACTTCCATCATGCGCCCGATCTTGACGCCGCGGCGCAGCACGTCGATTTCCTCCCGCAAGAAGCGGCGGATGCCTTCAGTCTGCACGGCAACGCCGCAGCGATTGCACATCAACTCCAGGCGGTCTTGAACCTCGACATCGATTTCGACATCGTCGTGCCGCATCCGGTCCCGCCTCCTCCCACCCCGCAGGCTGCGACCGATGCGGATCCCACGTACATGCAGCAGCTCATCTCGGACGTTCGCCCCCGCCTCCGCTCTTCATAGGTCTCTGGCTCACGAACCGCTGGCGGGGCTGCGCGAGGCGAGAAGATCAGCGATACTCCGCGGGCGCGATTCGGAATCCTGCTTCCGTTTTGAGAAGGGTCATCAGCACGGTGGCCCAACGAGATGCCGGAACGGAGAACGCATGGCGTCACTCACTCAGACCCTTGTTCGACCCATCGTCCGCCCCTTGGTGATCAACTATCTCCTGGCGCGCGACTGGATGCGCAGCCGCGTCGTCTACAACCCGCTCAGCCCCCGAATGCACGACAACCCCTACCCCAGCTACGCCCGACTCCGCGAGCGCGACCCTATCCATTGGAGCCATCTGACCAAAGGGTGGGTCTTCACGCGCTATGACGATATCGACGCCATTCTCCGCGACTGGAAGCGCTTCTCCAGCGCCGACCGACCGCCTCGAGATCCGAAAAGTCCCCTCGCGAACGAGCCGCTGGCTATGCTCTTCCAAGATCCGCCCGATCACACGCGACTGCGAGCCATCGTCTCCAAGGCCTTCACGCCGCGTTCGATCGAAGCGCTGCGGCCGCGCATTCGCGCCATCGTCGACGAACTCCTCGACGCGGTGGAGGACGGCACGGACATCGACATGATCGAGGCGCTGGCCTACCCGCTGCCGGTCATCGTGATCGCGGAGATGCTCGGCGTCCCGGCGGAAGACCGTGCCGATTTCAAGGCCTGGTCGGACATCGTGGCGCGGACCCTGGAGCCCACGATCACCGCGGCGGAGATGCGGGAAGCGGAACAGGCCTCCGTCAAGCTTCGCGACTACTTCTTGCAGCTCGTCGAAGAACGTCGTCGAAACCCTGGCGACGATTTGATGAGCGTGCTTATCGCGGCCGAAGAAGATGGCGAGACGCTCAGCGAAGACGAACTGCTCGTCACCCTGCGCCTGCTGCTCGTGGCCGGGAACGAAACCACGACGAACCTCATCGCCAACGGCCTGCTGGCTCTGCTGCGACACCCAGACCAACTCCGTCGTCTGCGCGATGATCCAAACCTGATGGAGTCCGCGATCGAGGAACTGTTGCGATTCGACAGCCCGGTCCAGACGGACGGGAGGACGGCAACCGCGGATGTGGAGTTCGACGGAGTCACTGTGCGCAAGGGTGAGCGTGTGCTCCTGCTGATCGGCGCGGCAAATCATGATCGGGAGCAATTCAGCAACCCTGAGCAACTCGATCTCAGCCGCGACGAACGATCCCACATCGCCTTCGGTCGCGGCATCCATCATTGCCTCGGCGCGCCGCTGGCTCGGATTGAAGCCACGATCGCCTTCGAAGGCCTGCTTGAGCGCTTTCGCGATATCGAACTGGCGGCGAAACCCGAGTTCAAGGACCACGTCGTACTGCGTGGAATGCGTGAGCTCCACGTGGGTGTGCGGCGCAAACCCAACATCGCCGGCTCAAAGGGGGCCGCATTGACAAACCGCCACGATCTGTCATACGAAGAGACACGGATCGTCTGGAGACCGCATGATCTCGAACTGCGTGGGGTGTGGAAGCGTCATTGCTAAGTACGCCCCCTTGGACGAAGTCAAGTGGGAACTCTGCGAGGTCTGCGTGGAACGCCAGATTCAGTCAGAGCTATCCACGCTGAGCTGCGGCGAGCCGAAGTGCGTCTACCCCGAGGTTCCCTACGAATGCCTGCGTCGCGCGGCGGGCGATGGTTCGATCGACTGCCCGGCTCGCCGCGAGCATGCGCACATCTCCAGCTCGTGATGGAGGCTTGAGGCTAGTCGGCTCGAGCCCGCATCAGCAGCACCCGCACAAGCAACGGCACTTCACCCGTGGGCCCCACCACGCGTTCATCCTCGCGGAGGGATTCACGCACCGCTTCCACCGACTCTGCCGGAGCGTCTTCGAGTCGCACCAGGAAGCCCAGCATTTGCATCGCGGTCCACCAAGCATCGAAATCTGCGTAGTTGACCGGGATGTCGTGCTCTTCGATCACAACGTCTTGGAGTCCCGGCCGGAAACACCACTGCGCCAGCGTCTCCGGATCGTGCCCCGCCGGCGCGCCCAGCAACGGGGCTTCAACCCGATTCAACGCACCCGCGAGCCGGTCTCCGGCCCCCCCGAATAGCGGCCGGCCGAACGTCGTGAAGACGACAGGCGCGCCGGGGCGAGCGATACGGGCAGCCTCACGGATCACCCGCAAGGGATCCGCGAAGTACGGCAGGCCAAGGCTGCACGTGACCGCGTCCGCCGAATCATCCTTGGCGTCAACGCTCTCCGCATCGGCGTAGACCATCCGCGCGTTCCAGTGCAGCTCGTTCAGAAGCTGGCGACCGGCCTGGAGCTGCCGGTCCGAGAGGTCGATTCCGCTCGCGTCCAGACGCCGCAGGCCCGATCGCTGCAGGGCAAGGAAGACCGTGGCTGGCCCAGCCGCTAAGTCGACGACGACCGCACCACGGCCGACGTTGATCCGCTCCACGATGAGATCGGCGACGGCATCGATGAAGGGATCCGTCGCGGCGCGATAGTCGGGCCCGGCGCGTTCAAAAACCCGGACCATGCGTTCATGCGCTGTCGGCAAGTCGTCTCCTTCGCGGGCTCGCTTGACCAACCCGACCAAACCAAAGTCGGCGACGGGGCAAGGCAGGACGAGCACCCGGCGCAGTGTAGCCGTCCCGCCGCTCAGGCTCGGTCCCGCCGCCTACACTGCCCAAATGTCGATCGACTCCCCGCCCCGATGGTCATCGCGCATCGTGCCACGATGGGCCACGCGCCCGAGAACACCCTGCGCGGACTCCGCGCGGGCCTTGCCATGGGCGTCGATGGCATCGAAATCGATGTCCAGCTCTCAGCCGACGGCGTCGCAGTGCTGATGCACGACACTGAACTCGATCGCACGACCGATGGTCGCGGTCCAGTGGCGTCGCAGCCGTGGGCATCGCTCCAGTCTCTCGATGCCGGCGACGGTGAGCACGTTCCGAGCCTCGCCGAGGCACTCGACATCGTGGGCCGTCAAGCGACGCTGATCATCGAAGTCAAGACAGGTCCCGGCCAGATCTCCGACGATCTCGTCTCCGCCGTCGCCCGAGAGGTCCGCCAGCGCGACCTCACGCGGCACGCCTGGCTGTGGTCGTTCGACGCGGCGCTTTTGCAAGCGATGTCCGCCATCGCCCGCGACATTCCGATCGCGCACCTCTGCCGGGCGCCCACGGATGAGGTCTTGGCGCGCGTGGCGACGCTGCGCCTGGATGGCGTCTCGATGCACGGTTCGCAAGTGACGGCGGAGAATGTCGCGACGCTACGAGCAAAACAACTCCAGGTCTTCGCCTGGACGGTGAACGAGCCGGAGCATTTGGCGCGTCTCGCCGCCCTGGGCAGCCGCGGCGAAGGGCGGGCCACCGGAGGCCTGACGGGCATCGTGGGGGACTACCCCGAGCGGATCAGTACGGCGATCACGAACATCGCTCGAGACGATTCGCCCGCCGTCGTCTGAGTTCGGCTTGAGAAGTAGCGGGGATCGTGGCGAGGAGGGCTGCGGTCCTCTTCTGGCTGCCGCGCTCGGGGCTGCATTGCTCGGGGAAGAGGACGCTTGATATACTCCCGAATGCGCTAAGGAGTGTAGCTCAGTTTGGCAGAGCGCCGGTCTCCAAAACCGTAGGTCGGGGGTTCGAGTCCCTCCACTCCTGCCATATGAGCTTCGCCAGGATCGCGCCGAGGTGGTGGAATTGGCAGACACGCAGCGTTGAGGGCGCTGTGCTCTTTTTTGGGCGTATGAGTTCGAGTCTCATCCTCGGCACCACCCGGCTCCGAAGTCCAAGGTGCAAATTCGTGCGGAAGTGGCGCAGTGGTAGCGCGTCTCCTTGCCAAGGAGAAGGCCGCGGGTTCAAATCCCGTCTTCCGCTCCATCCTCTCTCTCTCACGGCGACGTAGCCAAGCGGTAAGGCAAGGGTCTGCAAAACCCCGATCACCGGTTCGAATCCGGTCGTCGCCTCCATCTCTCTATCTGGGATAGCGGTCCGGCATCTGCTGAGTAGATGAACAATTGCCGACGAGTTGCCGACCGAACTCCGCCTTCCCCCTCCTGACGACCCACTCCCACTTCACGTCGGGAACGCTCCCATGGTTTGCACATACCCTGGTACGGCGACCGTCCCCCCGTCCGTATCCGACATCAGGTGCCCACCTGAGCCGGAAGGCGGTCGCATACCCAAGAATCGAGACCACGACGCAGCGCGGCAGCGCGGCGCGGCGGATGTTGGCGCGTTAGAACGAAAGGGCGATGCGGTGCGGGTTCTCTTGGCCGACGACCACGCCGTCGTGCGGAGCGGCATTCGGCTGCTGCTCGACTCCGAGGCCGATATCGAAGTCGTCGGCGAGGCCGAGGACGGTCTTGCCGCCGTGGCCTTGGCTGAAGAGCTGCGCCCGGACGTGGTCGTGATGGATATCTCCATGCCGAAGATCAACGGCATCGCCGCCACCCGGCGCATCCATCACATCCATCCGGAGATCGGCGTCGTCGGTCTCACCATGCATGACAACGAAGCGTACTTTTACGAACTCCTCAAGGCCGGCGGCTCCGGCTACGTGCTCAAAGATGCCCCCGCCGAAGAACTCGTGGAAGCGGTCCGTGCGGCGGCGGACCAACGCCCCTATCTCGCCCCCACTGTCGCGGCCCGCCTCGTCAAGGACTACCGCGACAATAAGACGAAGAGCGATCCGCTGACGGGACGCGAACGGGAAGTCCTGGCCCTTGTCGCGGAGGGGCTGACGAACCGACAGATTGCGGAGCGTCTGGTCGTATCGGTCAAGACGATCGAGACGCACCGGACCAACGTCATGCAGAAACTGGACCTGCACGATCGCACCGAACTTGTCAAATACGCGATCCGCAAAGGGTTGATCAGCCTCGACGCGGAAGAAGAGATTGCGGAGGACTAGGCGCTCGCATGTCGCACAAGCGCCAAGCCCTCGAACTCCCCGGGGATCCGCACACCCTCAAAGCGCTGTTTCAGGGCGCCCTGGCGATCACCGAGGAGCTTGAGGTCCGGGAGACGCTGACCCGGATCGTGGAGGTCGCCCGCCGGGTGACCGGCGCCCGCTTCGGGGCCTGCGGGGTGGTGGCGGAGGGTGGCGGCTTCGTCCACTTCATTCATTCCGGAATCTCCCCGGGGCAGGCGACAGAGATCGGGGACATGCCGGCCGCGAAGGGCATCCTGGGCACGATCCTCCGATCCGACGGTCCGGTGCGACTGGAGAACCTCTCGGGCCACCCGGACTCCGCCGGATTCCCTTCACATCATCCCTCGATGAAATCCTTCCTCGGGATGCCGCTCATCTACCGCGGTCGGAACGTTGGCAACATCTACCTCACGGACAAGGAGACGGATCAACCGTTCACCGAGCAAGATGAGATGGCCGTCGAAATCCTCGCCGGCTTCGCGGCGTTCTCCATCACCAACTCGCACCAGTTCCATCAGGTCAACGAGGAGCTGGAACACCGGCGCGCCGATCTGGACAAGGCCAACCAAACGCTGCAGGCGCTCTCGAACCGCGTTCTCTGGATGCTGGAGAGCGAGCGTCGACTGATTGCGCAGGAGCTGCATGACGGCATTGGACAGGTACTCGCGGGTGCCATCCTAGGGGCCGATGCGATCGTCGAAGGGCGCGGCGATCGGGACGAGGTCGCCGGACGCCTGCGTGACATGCTGCGCGACGCGGTCAAGGACGTTCGACGCATCAGTCACGGTCTGCGACCAACGGTTCTGGACGAGCTCGGCCCGGTCGCGGCCGTGCGCGACGTGGTCGATCAGCTCCGCGGCGATCGCACCACGTGGATCAGCTTCAGCACCGTGGGGACCCCCTATCGGTTGCCGGAACCCGTGGAGACCGTCATCTTCCGCGTCGCCCAAGAAGCCCTGACCAACGCGGTCCGTCACAGCGGGGCGGCACGGATTGAGTCCCGCGTGGAGTTCGACCCGCGCTGCGTTCGGCTGGTGATCAGCGATAACGGCATCGGCATGCCCCCCACCCCCGCCGGTGAGGGGTTGGGGCTCGCCGGAATGCGGGAACGCGCCGCCCTCGTCAACGGCAGTCTCCAGATCGATTCCCGACCCGGTCACGGTGTGGAAGTCGCGTTAGAAGTGCCCACGGAGTAGGCGAGCCGCGTCCGGGCCCGCACAGCCAGCCCAAGTCCCCGTCACCCGGCCTGGTCGCCGCCGCCAGGAGCATGGCTCGCACCGCCTTCACTGGAACGGCGACGCGGTTCGCCGGAATGAGACGGTCCATTTCCTGCGTGGGACGGTCTCCGCGTGAACCTTCCGGCTGAAGCGGCGTATCCTGTTCCAGCGAGAAGCCCTGCCGGGATGGCGGAATTGGCAGACGCGGCGGACTTAAAATCCGCTGACCGCAAGGTCGTGTGGGTTCGAACCCCGCTCCCGGTACCATGCGCACTCCGATCTGTCAGCTGTCGCCGTCAGCTTCGCGTTGAAACGCGCACTCATCAGTCTTCGCGACCTCCGCTCAGCCCAGGCCGATCGCTCTACGATGTCCTCATGAGGGCGGAGGCGGGAATGAACACGCGCGAACGAGACGAGTTTCTGAGTCGGCCGCACACGGCGGTGCTGGCGACGGTCGACTCGAAGGGCCGCGCGCACGCGGTCCCGATTTGGTACCTGTGGACCGGCGAAATGTTCGAGATCATCGGCGGCAAGGACTCCGCGAAGATGCGCCACGTTGAGCGCCAGGGGCGGGCTGCGATCTGTGTCGACAGCCGAGGCGAGCGCGTTCAACACGTGACGGCCGAAGGCCCTGCGGAGCTCGGCGGAACGGCGACGCCTGAATGGCGGCTCAAACTCCATACGCACTACCGGGGACGCGAGGCTGCGGAGGAGCTCGTCGCCCGGGGCGGACATGAGAGCCAGCGCTTCCTGACGCTGACACCCGAACGCTGGTATGCCTGGCCGGACGCGCTCGACTAGCTCAGGGTTCTTCGAGCCCTGAAGTGGTCGTGGACCACGAGCACTTGATCGCGCGCGAGTTCCCGACGCCACTCGAACGCAGATCGAGTATTCGTGCCGCACACCGTCGGGCCGGTCCATCAGGCCTCGCTGCGCGCAATCGCCACCCCGATGTTGTCAGGGCCGCCCGCCTGGTTCGCCGCAGCAACCAATCCCTGGGCAAGCGCCTCAAGGTCTGCGCCGTGCAGAAGCGTCGCAATCGCTGCATCATCCACGGGTCCGTGCAGCCCGTCCGTCGCCAGCAACACCAAGCCGCCAACAGCGAGCGAACGCGTGATGATGTCGGCTTCCACCCCGTCCTGCGTGCCGATCACACGCGTAATGACGTTTCGGTAGGGATGGATCCTTGCCTCTTCCCGTGTCAGCCGGCCGGCTCGGACGCGCTCTTCGACGTATGAGTGGTCCTCGCTCACCTGCCGGAGTTCGTCCTCGTGCCAGAGATACGCACGACTATCGCCCACGTTGGCAATCGTGACCCATCCCTCCTCCACCCAGGCCAAGACCAACGTCGTTCCCATTCCCGCGCGGCTGGGATTCTGCTCAACATCAGCCCGAACCGCCGCGTTCGCCACCGACACCGCCTCCTGTAATAACACCGCCACCGCATCGTGATCCTGCTCCGGCGCCGCACGCTCCTCTAGAAAGGCCGCCGCCGCCTCGACGGCGAGCCGGCTGGCGACATCCCCGGCCGCGGCGCCACCCATCCCATCCGCGACCGTGAGCAGCACCGCGTCCGCCTTCGGGAGGGATCGCACGTCGACCGTGTCTTGCATCGAGTCACGGCGGCGGCCGACATCTGAGGCGGAGGCGAAGTGGACGGGCATCGGCTCATTCTAGGCTCCGTCCGGCGCGGGTGCCTCCCCCAAGGCGCCCGCACCAGACGGGGTTCCCCGCACCGTCGAACGCGGCCTGACCGTGCGCCGCGACACAAGCGACTCCCGATACAGAGACGACCGACCGCGAAAGCCCGGTCCCCTATTGTGGTTGGGATGATTTCGCACGGCTTCGGCTGCCCACACTCCGTCCCACCCGTCCCCCTGATGCCCACGGAATCCGCGCGCTCCTCTCCGCGATGTTCGCGGATTCCGATATCACGGGGTCGGGAATGAACCGTCCGATCATGGCGAAACCGGTTGGCCATCGACGCGCGCTCACGCGGCGGATCGTGCGGCTCTTTGCCCCCTATCGCAAGCATGTCGCCCTCCTCCTGCTGCTAGTCGCCGCCACCTCGGCCCTGGCCCTGCTCCCCCTGCGACTGCTCGGTACGATGGCGGACAAGATCGTCGATCAAGACCTCGGCGCTCTCGACACTTTGTTCGGGATCTACATCGGCATGGTTCTGGCCGCGGCGCTGATCAGTGTGGCGCAGTCCTATTTCAACCAGATCATCGGTCAAGGTGTGATGACGCGGCTGCGGACGCAGCTCCACGATCATCTCCAGCAGCTCCCGGTCGGGTTCTACACGCGGACGCGAACCGGCGAGATCCTGTCACGCGTCACCACGGATGTGAACGGCATCCAACGCACTCTGACCGACACCTTCACGGATTTTCTCGGCAACGTGGGCATATTGATCGTCGCGTTCGCGCTGATGTTCTCCCTGTCGTGGCAGCTCGCACTCCTCGCTCTCATCGTCGTCCCGTTGTGGTCCTACCCGACGATGCGCGTAGGGCTCTTGCAGCGACGCTTGATGCGGGAGTGGCACGCGGAAGCCGCGAAGATGTCGGCGCACCTGGAGGAGACCCTCTCCGTCTCGGGCGCGATGTTGGTCAAAAGCTTCGGCCGGCAGCCCTACGAGGCAGGCCGCTTCGATGAGTCGAACCGGCGGCTCCGCGCGCTCTCCATGAAACGGATCATGGCCTCGCGCTGGTTCAACATGGGATCCGGACTCTTCTCCACGCTCGTTCCCGGCATTGTGTACTGGTGGGGCGGTCGCGCGGTGGTCGATGGCGACATCTCGATCGGCACACTCGTCGCGTTTGCTCTCCTGACCCAGCGCGTCTTTGGTCCGTTCGCCAGCATCGCGCGGATCAATGTCACGATGCTGTCCTCGTTGGCCCTCTTCGAGCGCATCTTCGAGTTTCTCGATGAGGACATCGACATCGAGGAACGCGCCGACGCCATCGCCCTCCCAGATGTCCAAGGCGCTCTCCAGTTTGACGATGTGACGTTCAATTACGGGAGCGGTTCACAGCCCGCCCTCGAACACGTCTCGTTTCTCGCGCAGCCAGGGGAGATGATCGCGCTTGTTGGCCCTTCCGGGGCCGGCAAAACGACGATCACCTACCTCCTCCAGCGCTTCCACGACCCACACAACGGCGTGGTCCGACTCGATGGCCACTCCCTCACGGATCTTCGCCTCGACTCCATCAGCGCCTCCGTCGCCGCCGTGATGCAAGACGCCTACCTCTTTCACGACAGCTTGGCCGAGAACATCCGCTACGGCCGTCTCGATGCCAGCGACGATGACGTGGCCTCCGCGGCGACGCTGGCCGGGCTTGGCGACTTCATTCAGCAACTTCCCAAGGGGCTGGGCACCGTCGTGGGCGAGCGCGGCTACCGACTCTCCGGCGGAGAGAAGCAACGCGTCGCGATCGCGCGGGCGGGGCTGAAGGACGCGCCGGTCTTGATCATGGACGAAGCCACCGCCTCGCTCTATTCCAAGCTAGAGCGGGAGATCCGCGAGGCGACGAGACTCTTGGCGCGCGGGCGCACAACAGTTGTGATCGCGCACCGCCTTTCGACGGTGCTCGAGGCGGATCAGATCCTCGTGCTCGATCACGGGCACGTCGTGGAACACGGTCGCCACGCTGACCTCCTGGCTCGGGGCGGACTCTACGCATCGCTATATCACGAACAGTTCAGCGAGCAACTCAAAGACGATGGAGCAGCTTCCATCGAGCCAGCCGCCGGAGGGCGATAGACTCAAGCACGCCGTCAACCTCTCCACCCGATCTTCAGCGCAAGGACGTGAACATGACTGCTGGATCCGAATCCACGTCGATCGATCGTTGCGCCTGGTCTGGCGACGATCCCCTGATGGTCGCCTACCACGACGAGGACTGGGGCGTCCCCATGCACGACGACCGCCAGCTCTTCGAGATGCTGACGCTTGAGGGCGCGCAGGCCGGGCTCTCCTGGGCGACGATTCTCAAGCGCCGCAATTCCTACCGCGCCGCGTTCCATGAGTACGACATTGAGCGCATCGCCCAGTACGGCCAGAAGGACACGCAGCGACTGCTCGCGGACGCCGGCATCATCCGCAATCGGGCCAAGGTCGCCGCGACGATCAAGAACGCCCAGGCCACCCTCGATCTTCAGCGCGAAGGCACGAGCCTCGACGCCTTCCTTTGGAGCTTTGTCGGCGGGGCCACCAAAGTGAATCGCTTCCGATCCATGGCCGACATACCAGCGGAGACCGACGAGTCGACGGCGATGAGCAAAGCACTCAAGAAACGGGGCTTTGGCTTCGTCGGTCCCACCATCTGCTACGCCCTGATGCAATCGATCGGCATCGTCAACGATCATTCCGTCGATTGCTTCCGCCATGACCAGGTCTGAGCAGGCGCCGCACGATTCAGCGGATGCCTGAGTCGTACCGTGCGTTAGCATCTCGTCCAAGAAGCCTCTGGTCCGTGGAGTAAGGAGAGACTGATGGGGGACACCGTTCTGTACGAGCGCGACGGGCACGTCGCCACGATCACTTACAACCGCCCTGAAGCGTTGAACGCCATCAACGCCGACCTCCGCAACGATCTGAACGCCGCCTGGGTTCAGTTCCGCGACGATGAGAACGCCTGGGTTGGGATCGTCACAGGGGCCGGACGCGCCTTTAGCGCCGGGGCCGATCTACGCGATCGTCGCCCCCCTCAAGGCGGTACGTTCTGGGAGATGCCCAGCGCCAACTCGCTCGAGAGTGGGTTGGAGATCTGGAAGCCGGTCATCGCGGCCGTCAATGGACACTGCCTGGGATTCGCCTTGACGCTCGTGGCGGCCTGCGACTTCGTCATCGCCAGCGAGCGGGCTGAGTTCGGATTCCCCGAGGTGCAGATCGGCGTCCCGACGATTCAGGGAGCGGTCCGCATGCCGAAGCGCGTCGGCTGGCAAAACGCCATGGAACTTCTGCTCCTCGGCGATCGCGTCAGCGCCGAGAGAGCGAAAGAGATGGGTTTGGTCTGGAAGGTCACGCCCCATCACGAACTGCTGGCCGAGGCGCGCACCCTCGCCGACCGGCTTTGCAAGCCAGCGCCCTTGGCGATTCGAGCGACGAAGGAGGTCGCGCATCGCGGGCAGGAACTCTCCTTTGTCGAGGCGATCCGATTTGGCGAGACAATGCGTCGGGTGGCCGGATCCACGGACGACGCCAAGATGGGGCCGACCGCCTATCGCGAGAAGCGCCAAGCCGACTGGCAAGCTCAGTAGGGCCCGATCAGGCCACACAGGCTGCTCAGTCGCCTGTCGCCACGACGGGAATCTCGACGGCCGCCAAGAACTCCGCGTGCTCGCGGACGGCCAGAGCGTAGGCGTCCGGCTCGATCGCTTCACGTTCCAGCCGCCGAATCAGTGAGCGCAGAGCGATGAGGAGCACCGTCAAACGCAACGACTCCCGCGCCTGCCACGCGGCGTCGATGCGTCCATCCTCGCGCATCGCCTGCAACTCGTTCGGCATGTAGATCCCGGTCTGGTTGAGATAGGCCGAGGTCCCCGTCGCGACGACTGCCCGTGGATCGAGGGACGTGCGATGCAGTGATGCATGTTCGATCTCCGCGAAGCGCGAGGCCACGTGGAGGAGGCGCAACTGCATCTGGCGGAACTCGAATCCCGCGCGCTCGATAGTGGCGACGGCATCGGACAGACTCTCCCGCGCCGCCTCCTCGTCCGTGAGGAGCCGCTCGGCGAACGCCAGAAGAGTGTCGCTGGGCTCGGCCTCCTCGCCGAGCTCGGTCAGCTCGGTGAGGAGGGAGGTCACGGGGCGTCGGAATCAGAGTCGTTGGGCGCGGCGGTCGGTGGAGTTGGCGAGTCTGGCCGCTCAGGCGGCGGGTCAACGGATCGCTTGAAGGTCACCATGAACGCCGGCGACTGCTTAACGCGCTCCATCGCTTCGCGGGCCAAAACGGTCGTGAGTCCTCCCGGCAGGCGACGCTTGGGCACATTGGCGATGTTGCTCACCGTCCAACCCTGCTCAGCCGCGGCCTCAATGCTGCTCCGCATCGTCTCTTCGTCCGGGAAGCCTTCCGTATGGGTGTTGCCCTCCACGCGGTCGAACCAGCGCTCCCGTTGGGCTGCCTCCCGCCGGCGCTCCTCGCGCTTCTGGTCGAGCTTCTCGCGCCCCTTCTCGCTCTGGTCCTTCGCCACGACGCGGGCGCGCCGTGCCGCCTCCTCGGCGCGCGCTTGGACCTCGGGGGCCTTCTTCTGCGCGACGCGCTTGGCTGCTTCAAGACGATCACGCCAACTCGGCATCGCAGCCTCCGGGCCTCAGTCTAGGACGGCTCACCACTAGAGCTTGACAAGGGTTCGACCGATGACCTGTGCGCCCAACATCTGCTGCGTGAAGGCGGGAACACCCTCCAGCGCAATGCGATCCGTGACCAGGTCCAGCACGTTGTCCAGCTTCAAGTCGGTCGCCAGTCGTCCCCAAATTCGCTCGCGATACTCCATGCCGCAGCTGACGGAGTCGATGCCAGCCAGGGTCACTCCGCGCAGAATGAACGGCATCACCGATGTCTCGATCCCCACACCGCCCGTCAGCCCCGAAAGCGCCACGACCCCGCGCGCCTTCGTGGCCTTGAGAATGTTCGTCGTGGTGGTGCCGCCTACCGCGTCAATCGCTCCCGCCCAGCGCTCCGACTCCAAGGGACGCTTGCTTTCCGCTGCTACCTCGTCGCGAGTCAACACCTCGGAGGCGCCGAGCGACTTGAGGAAGTCGTGTTGGTCCGTCTTCCCCGTGCTCGCCACGACCTCGTAGCCCAGCTTGTGCAGCATCGCGATGCCCGTCGTCCCGACTCCGCCGGTCGCGCCGGGAACGATGATCGGTCCGGACTCCGGCGTGACGCCGCCGGCCTGAATCGCATCGACGCTCATCGCGGCGGTGAATCCCGCTGTGCCCAGCGCCATCGTCTCCTCCGCCGAGAGACCCGCGGGGAGCTTCGTGACCCACGCCGCGGGTAGGCGTGCCAACTGGGCGTAGCCCCCATCGTGCCCCGTCCCGATGTCGTAGCCAATCGCCACAACTTTGTCCCCGGCGCTGAAGCGGGAGTCGCTCGAGTCCGTCACGGTCCCGGCCATGTCGATCCCCAGCACACAGGGGTACTTCGCAACGACGCGGCCCTTCGGCGTGCTGGCCAGAGCGTCCTTGTAATTCACGTCAGACCACTCGACCTGAATCGTCACGTCGCCCTCTGGCAGCTGCGACTCGTCGCGCGTCTCCACGCCGATCGTGAAATCGTCGTCGGTTTTGTTCACGACAAGGGCCTGATAGCTCATCACGTACTCCTGCAAGCTCAATGCTCGATCGGTTGTCGGTCGGGTTCCGTTCGCGTAGCTATGCCACGAGCGTCGCTGGAGAGTACCACCGGGAGACGCTATCTGAAGTCGTGTCGAGCGCGTTGCGCGGAGAGATTGCCGCCTCGGCCCCTCAGCTGCGGACTCAGTCGCGCCGCACGCCGGGCCCAAAGAAGCCGGGGCCACCGTCATGGTGCTGCTCCGCGGCGGGCGGAACGCCCGAGAGGACGTGCCGCACTGAGACGCCGGACGGGGTCAGGTCAACGATCGTCGCGCCGCCGGAGCGGTCGGGCGCGCCGGAGTAGTACGCCGTCGTTCCCTCCGGACCGACCGATTCGTACAGCTCCAAATGACCGAGACCGACGTAGTGCGCCTCCAGCGCCAACAGATCATGCGGGTGAATCTGATACGACATCTTGGTCTCGTACTCAGACTTCACGTAGTACCCATGCGCGAGGGCGATCCGCCACAGTGGGCGATCGCCGCCGTCTTGCCAAGCAGGCGTATGCTCCACGGGGTTGAAGTCGTAGTAATCGGCGTGAGCCTGCCCCCAGACCTGGACGCCGACCTCGGGAAGTGCGATGAGTTCGCCTTCCTCCCGTTGAATCACGTGAACGTTGTCGGGGAAATGGTGCGCGTGCTTCACATAGACGGACTCCGGCATGTACGGGTCGTGGTTGCCCGGCAAAATCACCACCGGCATGCCAGCCCGCCCCAGCGCCTCGCCCGTCGCCTCCACCAGCGGCTCACGCACCCGATTGTTGTCGAAGAAGTCACCCACGACCACCATCGCCGAGGCGCCGTGCTCTCGGCCAAGTTCCGCCATCCGCGCCAGGTCCGCGATGGCCCGCTCCGGCCACTCGTCGTCGTGTTCGGTCCGATGTCCGGTGCCGATATGAACATCAGAGGTGTGGACGATCGTCACGGCCTCAGGCTGCGACTCCGGTGTCGCCCGCGGAGTGGGGCTGCTGCTCATCGGATCACCCGGCTCATACGCTCTCCCCCAAGAACTCGATTGGCCTCGATGTCCAGACCCAGGACCGCCGGCCGGTCAGAGAGATCAGAGGCTCACTGGCCTGCGGATCGTAGCGGACGCTCGCCGCAGGCGCGATTCCCGCCAGCGCCTCAACCCTGCCCGCACAAGGGCTCCCCGTGCTGAGAAACGCCCGACAACGCGCTTCGCTACACGCCCTCGGGTCTGGAGCGCCTAAACTAGATCGCTATGACTACAGATGCCGTTTCCGCACCCAGTGAGACCGAGTTCGAGACCGTCATTGGTCTCGAGGTGCACTGCCAATTGCGCACCAACTCCAAGATGTTTTGTCGCTGCCCGGCGAACTATCAGGACACTGCACCCAACACCCACGTCTGTCCCGTCTGTCAGGCGCTTCCCGGAACGCTGCCGGTCATCAACCGCCAGGCCGTGGAATGGACGATCAAGACCGGGCTCGCGCTCCAGATGGCGATCCCAGAACTCTCCAAGTTCGACCGCAAGAACTACCCCTATCCCGACCTGATGAAGGGGTATCAGATCAGCCAGTTCGACATGCCGCTGACGAGCGCCGGATATCTGGACGTCACGGTCGACGGAGCCACCGCGCGGATCGGCATTGAACGCGTCCACCTGGAAGAGGACACCGCGCGCCTGTTGCATCGCACGAACGAAGCTGGGGAGTCGTACTCACTTGTCGACATGAACCGCGCGGGCGTTCCGCTCATGGAGATCGTGTCCGACCCGGACATGCGCAGCCCGGACCAGGCTCGCGAGTATCTGGTCAACTTGCGACAGATCCTCCGCTACCTCGGCGTCAGCACGGCGGATATGGAGAAGGGCTCCTTCCGCTGCGACGCCAACGTCTCCCTGCGACCAGTGGGGGCCACCGAGCTGGGCGCCAAGGTCGAAGTCAAAAACATGAATTCCTTCCGCGCCGTCTACAAGGCGCTGCAATTTGAGGTGGTGCGGCAGACGGAGCGGCTACGGCAGGGCGATCGCATCGTGCAAGAGACACGCGGCTGGATCGACGGCGAAGAGGTCACGGTCTCACAGCGCACCAAGGAATACGCGGCCGACTACCGCTATTTTCCAGAGCCGGACCTGCCTCCACTCCGCATCGATCGCGAACTGGTGTCGGAGATTGAGGCGAGCCTGCCGGAATTGCCGAAGGCGCGGTTCGACCGGTTCCAGGCGGACTATGCCCTCGGTGACTTCGAGGCAGGTCTGCTGACGGAGGATCAAGAACGAGCAGATTTCTACGAATCCGCCGTCCGGGCCCAGCCGGAGTCCGCTCCCGCGGACGGCTCCCACAAGATCGCGAACTGGATCACCGGCGAGCTCGCCCGGATCCAGAACGAGCGCAACCAATCCCTCGCTGACCTCAAAGTGAAACCGGAGCACTTCGGCCAGCTCGTCGCGCTGATCGAGGCTGGGACGATCAGTAACAAGCTGGCCAAAACGGTCTTCGAAACCATGTACGAGTCGGGCAAAGACCCGGAATCGATCGTGAAGGAGTCGGGCCAAACGCAGATCAGCGATGAATCTGAGCTGCGCGCCGTCATCGATCAAGTAGTCGCCGAGCAGCCAGATGCCGTCCAGGACTACCGCGACGGCAAGGATACGGCGATCAAGTTCCTGGTCGGTCAGGTCATGAGGGCGACGAAGGGCCGGGCCAATCCCCAAACCGCGAACGCCCTCCTCCAAGACGCCCTCGACGGCCTTGGGGAGCCGCACTGACCTGGATCAGAGAACACGGGGACACAGCCATCGAGACAGGCGTTCCCAACGGAACGATGAAGGCCCGAAGCACGTTATGGCAAAGTGAACGCTCAGGCGGAAACACGTTCGGTCGTGGAGCGAACCCTCGCCCCCGACGTATAGTGCGACCAAGCTTCGCCTGGGGGGAGTGCTTATGAAGGCCGGACCGCAACGCTTGCGCACATGGCTCCGAGACCCCGACACCCGCAAGTGGTTGGTCCCGGGGATGGGGATCAAGCGCTGGTTCGTCCTCCTCTTCCTGGGGATGGCCTCCCTCGGACTCGGCGTCTCGTTCCTCGCCCGCGAGGCCTATCTCAACACCACCCTGCCCGGTGAGTTCTACTACCTGACGCTGCAGTTCATGCCCCAGATCTTGCGGGGGGTGCTCTTCATCACCGTCGCTCTGTTGTTCGTCGGGGTGGGAGTCTGGAAGTTCAACCATGCGCTGATCAGTGCCGTCCGGGGACAGCCCTCTCGCCACGGGCAGCCTCAGGAAAGCCTGGTCAACCTGCTCTACCGCCAACGCATCAGTGGGAGTGGCCCCCGCGTGGTCACCATCGGAGGCGGCACCGGCATGTCGGTGCTGTTGCGTGGCCTCAAGGAGTACTCCGAGAATCTCACGGCGATCGTCACCGTCGCCGACGACGGTGGCTCTTCCGGCCGCCTCCGAGAGGATCTCGGCGTCTTACCCCCGGGCGACGTGCGCAACTGCATCGCGGCCCTCGCCGACGCGGAGCCCTTGATGACCAACCTCTTCCAGTACCGCTTCCCCGAGGGAGCCGGCGAAGGGTTGGAGGGACACTCGTTCGGCAACCTCTTCATCGTTGCGATGTCGGCCGTCACGGGAAACATGGAGACGGCGATTCGCGAGACGAGTCGGGTCCTCGCGGTCAAGGGACAGATCCTGCCATCGACTTTGGAAGACGTGCACTTGGCGGGTCTGACAAAGGACGGCCGAACGATCCGTGGCGAGTCCGCGATTACGGCCGCCGCAACCGAGATCAGGCAGGTCAGCCTGGAGCCGTCCCATCCGGCGGCTTACCCCGATGCCGTCAACGCCGTCCGCCACGCCGATCTGATCGTCGTGGGACCGGGTAGCCTCTTCACCAGTGTCCTCCCCAACCTCCTCGTCCCCGACTTACGTATCGCCTTCCAAGAGTCCACCGCGATGAAGATCTACGTGTCGAACGTTGCGACACAGCACGGTGAGACCGATCATTTCAGCGTCCAAGATCACCTCGTAGCCATCGAGTACCACGTCGGCGGCTCACCGTTCCATTTCGTCGTCGCCAACGACAACATGATCGAGCACCTCCCCGAGCGCTGGCACTCGGAGGTGGTGCGCGTCACGCCGGGCGCCGTCTTGCCCAAAGGCTGCCGCCTAGTCACGGCCGATGTCGTCGATCTGGCGAACCGTTACCGGCACGACCCAGGCAAGTTAGCCGATGTCCTGCTCACCCTTTACCATGAAAAGGGCGAAGCGGCGCCGCGTTCGGAGGAGCCGATCCGGCTCTTCGCGGGCGGGTAGACAAGATACCGCCACCGACGCGGGCCGAAAGGGCACTATGGACGCCTCCGATGTTCTCAACGTCTTCCAAGTGATCATGGCCCTAGCCATCATTGGCATCGTGCTCCTGCAAGCCAAGGGGCAAGGCCTGGGCAATATCTTTGGCGGAGGCGGCGAGACGTACCGAACCCGACGCGGCGTGGAGCGCGTGCTGTTCCGCGGCACGATCGTCCTGATGACCGCCTTCGTGGGCCTTTCGATTGCGGCGGTGCGCGTCTAGGGCAGCCTCGTGACGCCGTCAGGGATCATCACCCTCACGACCGACTTCGGCCTCGCGGACAACTACGTTGCCCAACTACACGGCGTCATTCTGACCGCGTTCCCCACGGCACGCATTGTCGACATCTCCCACGAGGTGCCGCCTGGCCACATCGATTCCGCGTTGTTCCTGACCGAGACCGCCTGGCCGCACTTCCCGGCCGGCACGGTTCATCTGGTCATCGTCGATCCCGGTGTAGGAAGTGATCGACGGATCATCGCGGTGCAGGGGGCAAGTGCATGGTTCGTGGGGCCGGACAACGGCGTCCTCAGCAGCGCGGTGCCGGAACTCGATCGACCTGAGCAAGACGCGGCGATGGCCCCGATTTCACCTAGTCACACGGCCATCGAGATCACCCAGACGCGAGTTCGATCGAACCCGCCGGCGCCCACGTTCCAGGGACGCGACATCATGGCTCCCGTCGCGGCCCACCTCGCGCGAGGCGAGCCCTTTGCGTCGCTCGGCGACCCGCTCCCCGAGATCCGTCTCTGTCCACCACTCGCCGCGACCGAGGGTACCGGCCGCATCATCCACATCGATCACTTCGGCAACGCGATCACGAACTTCCGATCTAGCGATACGGGAACCCAAGTCCGGTTCATCGCCACGACGGGTTGGCGCGACGAGATCGCCATCGAACAGGGGACTCCGACCTACGCCTCCTCGCCACCCGATCAGGCGGCGATCATCCCGAGCAGCAGCGGCTATCTCGAGATCGCCTGGCCCAATGGGGACGCGGCCGAGCGGTTGGGGCTCCGGCTAGACGATCCCGTGCGCCTGCTTCCCAAGTAACCAAGAGCACCGGCGCCAACGGCGTATCCTGAAGTCCATGACCTCTCCTCGTGTCGCCTTCTTCGGATCCCCAGACTTCGCGGTGCCCACGCTGAATGCGCTCATCGACAGCTCCTATCGCCCCGTCGTGGTCGTCACGCAGCCCGATCGCCCCGCCGGCCGCGGTCGGACGCTTCAACCCCCGCCCGTCAAGGAAGCCGCGATCGCTGCGGGGATTCCCATCCTGCAGCCGGAACGACTACGCAGCAACGAGGCGATTGAGGCGCTGACCGCATACCAGCCGGACCTGCAAATCGTCGTGGCGTACGGGCAGATCCTGCCCCGGGCCGTGCTCGATCTCCCAGCCCACGGCACACTCAACGTGCACGCGTCCTTGCTGCCCAGATGGAGGGGGGCCGCACCCGTTCAAGGCGCCATCTTGGCGGGCGACGACGAAACCGGCATCACGATCATGCATGTCGACGAAGGCGAAGACACCGGCGACATCCTCGCATCACGAGTCGAGCCCATCCTCCCAGACGATGACGCCGGTTCCCTCAGCGATCGGCTCCAGATCGTTGGGGCTGAGCTCCTGCTGGAGATCATCCCCCGCTGGCTGAAGAGCGAGCTGACCCCGACCACTCAAGACCCACGCCAAGTGACCCGCGCTCGACGAATCAAGAAGCAGCAGGGACGGATCGATTGGACCCAGCCAGCCATCTCCATCGCTCGACAAGTGCGGGCGTTCTCCCCCTGGCCTGGGGCGTTCAGCACCCTGGACGGGCACGCCATTCGCGTCTGGCGCGCAACCGCGGCCGTCACACCATCCGGAAGCGAGCCCGGCACAATCGTGGCCGACGGCGAGACGATTGACGTCACGACGGGCAATGGCACCCTGCGGATCGAAAGGCTCCAACGCGCCGGAAAGCGTGCCACCTCGGCTGCGGAGTACGCGCGCGGAGCAACTCACCTTGTCGATCAGCGATTCGAACTCGGAACTCGGATCGATGACTGACGCCAGCCGCGCCCACGCGAACGTCCTTACCAGCTTCCTGGACATGGATCTGCCAGCCATGGAAGCGCTCGTCGGGGATCTCGGGCAACCCAGCTATCGAGCCAAACAGATCTGGCGCAACGTCTATGGGCGCGCCGCGATCGACTTCGCCTCGATGACGAATCTCCCAAACCTGTTGCGAGAGACGCTGCCGAGTCAGCTTCGGATCCTCCCCGCCGATCTCGTCACCCAACAGACCAGCAATGACGGGACCACGACCAAGACACTCCTGCGCCTGGACGATGGCGAACTCGTCGAGACAGTGCTGATGCGGTACGACCCGCTCGGCGAGCGCCGAGCGCGGAAGACCGTCTGCGTCTCCACACAGGCTGGGTGCGCGATGGGCTGCGTCTTCTGCGCGACGGGTGCGCAAGGCCTCCGTCGTCAGCTCAGCGCTAGCGAGATCCTCCTGCAAGTTCTCGTCCAGGCGTCGATCGCGAGCGCTGGAGCGACGGACCGCCAGGACGCGTTCCCACTGACCAACGTCGTCTTCATGGGCATGGGTGAGCCACTCGCCAACTACGACGCCACGCACGCCGCGCTCAGCAGGCTGACCGCCCCCGGCGCGTTCGGGCTTTCACCACGACGGATCACCGTTTCGACTGTGGGCCTGCTTCCCGGCATGGCGCGCCTCGCTCAAGACCACCCGCAGGTCAATCTTGCCGTCAGCCTGCACGCGCCCAACGACGAACTGCGCCAAAGCTTGGTCCCCGTTCCTGGCGCGAGCGTGTCCGAGATCGTCGCGGCCGCCCGGCAGCACGTCGTCAAGACCGGTCGTCGAGTCAGCTTTGAATATGTCCTGCTCGCCGGGATCAATGACTCTCCCGCCCTCGCTGCCGATCTCGCGCGATTGCTGCGCGGCATCAACTGCCACGTCAACCTGATTCCCAACAACCCGTCGGAAGGCGTACTCGGTGCGCGTCCCTCACACGGGGCGATCGAGCGCTTCGCCGGCGTCCTCACGGAGGCCGGCATCCAGGCAACCGTGCGGGTGGAGAAGGGTCACGAGATCCTGGCCGCTTGCGGCCAGCTTCGCGGCGATCGGGTCCAGTCCGATCCGCACATCGATCGAGACGACAAGCTCGGCTAGTCGGAGCTTTCATCCTCGCTGGCGGCTTCCTCGCCGCCCTCGCCCTCTTCGCCTTCGCCCTCTTCGCCTTCAAGGCCTTCCAGCTCCTCACCGACCTCTTCCTCTTCAACCTCCTCAAGGCGCGGCGCCACAACACTAATAATTTGCGCGGAATCATCGAGGAGGGAACGGACGTTGGACGGCAGATCGACATCGCCCACGTGTACGACATCGCCGAAGTTGACGAGCGTATCGATACTGACCTCGATCTCGGCTGGCATGTCGAGAGGCAGGGCCTCCAGGCCCAAGGTGTCGAGCGCCTGCACGAGCGTGCCGCCGTTGTGGACGGCCTCCGAATTACCCTTGATCACCACCAGCGCCTGCGATTGGATAACGCGGGTCAGGTCGACTTGGTACAACTCCACGTGGCGAACCTCGCCCGTGAGCGGATTGCGATCCACGTTCCGCAAGACGACGGGGCGGGTCGCCGATTCCCCTTCGATCTGAACGGTCACGACAGAGTTGCGCGGCACGGATCGGAAGACTTGGCGCACCTCGGTCAGCGGCGCTTGTACGGATACGGACTCAAACCCGCGTCCGTAGACATTCCCGGGCACGAGCCCGTCGCGCCGGATTCGCTTGACCTTCTTGCCGGTCACGGTCCGCTGCTGGAGCGTGAGCTGTGCCTCGTCGGCCATGATCCTGCCTCTTCCATCGGCTCCGCTCTGGGACGTTCGAGACATCCGGGGCGAAATACAAAGAATGCTGTTCACGGTGAGACGTGCCAGCCCCATCATTATGGGGGAACCGGCAGGCCAGGCGCGAGGCCCGGCGCGTCTGCGGGGGGACCAAGTGTAGACGGGGCTTCAGGCCCGGCCCCTACCGCGCCAGACGGCAACCTGCCGTAGCCTAACTGAGCTAGCGTGTCGAACTACCGAGTCTGATGGCAGGAGCTCCCATGTTGCTAGACCGATTCCGTCTCGACGAGAAGGTGGCGCTGATCACGGGAGCCGGCCGCGGTGTGGGCCGCGCCATCGCCGAGGGGCTGGCCGAAGTCGGCGCCGAGACGATCCTCGTCTCCCGCACCCAAGATGAACTCGAAGCGACGGCGAAGGCCGCGGGCCGTTTCGGTCGCCGCGCGATGCCGATCGTGGCGGACATCACCAACGCCGAGGAACGCGTCGACTTGGTCCGCTCCGCACTCGATCGCTTCAACCAGATCGACATCCTGGTCAACGCCGCGGCGCTGGGTTGGCCCGGCGACAGCGCGCTTGCCGGCCCGGCCAATGGCGCCCTGGAGTTCCTAGAGACCCCGCCGGAGGAATGGTCAAAGATCACGTCCTTGAACCTGGACGCGACCGCCGCTCTCATTCAGCTCGTCGCCGCCCAGATGATCCACCTGGGCGGCGGCAAGATCATCAATCTCACGACCGCCGGTGGCCACCACGCCACGGACGGTTTCTCAGCCGACGGCGCCAGCAAGGCAGCAATCGAACAGCTCACGCAGACCTTGGGGCATGAGCTGGGGCATCACGGCGTTCACATCAACTGCATCGCCTTGGGCCGGGTCGTCACACAAGCCGACGAAGATCGAGGCTTCTGGACGGCGGAACGGCGCGTCGAGGTCGGCAAACAGGTCGCGATTGGCCGCATCGGCGATGAGTTCGATGTCGCGCCGCTCGCCGTCTACCTCGCCAGCGACGCCTCCGACTACGTCACCGGCAGCACCATCGCCCTCGATGGCGGCGGCTATCTCCACTCCGCGCTGGAGAGCGCACCCTAGGAATGGTCAGGCGACGCGCGACGAGACGCTCCACTGCCCGACGGCTGCTCGGCGTGGACGTGGGCGGGACCTTCACCGATTTCCTCTACTGGGACGGAACCGCCCTCCAGGTTATGAAGCGCCCCTCCACCCCGGATGACCCCTCGCGCGCCATCCTGGAAGGGATCAGCACGACGGGCTGGGCGCCCCGCGAAGTCGTGCACGGATCGACGGTCGCCACGAACACGCTGCTCACCCGCAGCGGCGCGCGAACCGCCTTGATCACGACGAAGGGCTTCGGGGACACCCTCGCAATCGGCAGGCAGGCGCGACCGCACCTCTATGCGCTCCACCCCACCCGACACGAGCCACTCGTCCCCGACGATCTCCGTTTTGAAATCGACGAGCGAATCGCCGCGGATGGGTCCGTCCTGACCCCGCTCACAGACACGGACATCGACGCCGTGCTCGATCGCATTGCCGCCCGGAACGTCGACGCCGTCGCGATCTGCCTGCTCTTCTCCTTCGTCAATCCCGATCATGAAAAGCGCATCGCTCAACGTGCCCTCCAACGGGACATGCACGTCTCGGTCTCCCACGAGATCTTGCCCGAACATCGCGAGTTCGAACGCATGAGCACGACGGTCGCCAACGCCTTCGTGGCGCCCGCTATGGCTCGCTATCTCGACGCCTTGGAGTCCGGACTCAACTCACGCTCCGACGAGAGCGCGCCTGTCCGCGTTCGGGTCATGCAATCCAACGGTGGCAGCATGAGCGCCGCCGACGCCGGCCGGGAAGCCGTGCGTACCGTCCTCTCTGGCCCCGCGGGCGGCGTGGTCGGCGCCTTCGCCGCGGCGCGGGCATCCGGCTTCGACGACGTGATCACTTTCGACATGGGAGGCACCAGCGCGGACGTCAGCCTCTGTCCGGGGCGGATCTTGGAACGCACTGACCTCGATATCGACGGCATGCCGATCAAGACGCCTGCCGTTGCGGTTCATACGGTCGGCGCCGGCGGCGGGTCGATCGCCTGGATCGACTCCGGCGGGGCGCTTCGCGTCGGGCCACAGAGCGCCGGAGCAACACCCGGTCCGGCCGCCTATGGCCGCGGTGAGCTTCCCACCGTCACCGATGCCCACACGGTCCTCGGGCGGCTCCGGCCACAGCGCTTCCTGGGCGGTGCGATGCCGCTCCACCCCGACCGCGCCGACCGCGCGATCGGGACCGTGGCCGAGGCCTTCGCGGCGGACCTGCCCCGCGCCGCCCAAGCCACGATCGACGTCGTCAACGCCAATATGGTGCGGGCGCTGCGGGTGATCTCCGTGGAACGCGGCTACGATCCGGCCACCTTCACCCTGGTTGCGTTCGGCGGCGCCGGCCCCCTGCATGCCTGCGATCTCGCCGACGAACTCGGCATCCCCACTGTCCTCATCCCGGAGTCCCCCGGTGTGCTTTCGGCTTCAGGTTTGCTCCACGCCGATGTCACCAAGGACGAGGAGCAAGGCATGATCCTCCAACTCGACGCGGACGCCACAGGCGAGATCGACTCTCTGGAAAGCGTCTTCAACGGCCTGGATCAGCGTGCTCGGTCGGCCTTGGCCGCCGATGGCTACGAGCGGGGCGTGCGCCTGGAACGCAGTGCCGATCTTCGTTATGTCGGCCAATCGCACGAACTATCCGTCCCGCTGCGGCGGCACATGAGCGTACGCGCCATCCGCCAGGCACTCGCCCGGGCCCATACGGAGCGCTTCGGACACGCCGATCCCTCCCGCGCCGTTGAGACCGTCGTCGTGCGCGTCAAAGCTCGCGCGCCGGGCTTCCGCGCCCGAGCTTCGTCCCCGAAAAGGCGTCCGAAGTCGGACGCCTCAATGGCCAGCGTTCACTGGGACCGCCCGCGCCGCACTACGATTCAGGACCGCGCCACCGTACCGCGCGCCGGAATCGCCGGACCCGCCATCCTCACCCAGCTGGACACGACAACCCTGATCCCGCCCAACTGGAAGGCGAAGCCCGACGCCGCCCACAACCTCATCCTGAGACGAACATCTCCACGAGCGGGGAGACGAGCGTGAGTGGCCAGCAAGAGTCCGTCGGCATTGAACACCCACACCCGTCCCGCTCGAGGCGCCTCCTCATGCCTAAAGCCACGAACATCGATCCCGCACGTCTCGCCATTTTCGACTCCCTCGTGGCCTCGGTCGCCGAGGAGATGGGGGCCACGCTGCGCCACACCGCGCTCTCACCAAACATCAAGGAGCGCCAGGACTACTCCTGCGCGGTCTTTGACGTGAACGGACAGCTCCTTGCGCAAGCTGCCCACATCCCCGTCCATCTCGGCGCGATGCCGGAATCGGTCGGGGCCGTGGAGCGCCTCGCTCCCTGGGCGCCCGGCGACATCGCCATTCTCAACGACCCTTACCTGGGCGGCACTCATCTGCCCGATGTGACGATGGTCTCTCCGGTTTTCGAGCAACGTGGGAATCGGAAATCAGCACAAACAAGTTCGCCACAAACAAGGCAAGGCTCTCGCCGCAGCGCCGCACAACGCCTCCTCGGCTTCGTGGCCAGCCGCGCTCATCAGGCCGACATCGGTGGCATGGCCCCCGGATCGATCCCCGTCGCCACCGAACTGATCCAAGAGGGGCTGATCATCCCCCCGGTGCGGCTCTATCGAAGCGGGGATCTGGTCCCGGAGACCTTGGAGTTGATCCTCCGCAACGTGCGCACACCGGACGAGCGACGCGGAGACCTGGATGCGCAGGTCGCCGCTCAGCGGATCGGAGCGCAGCGGATGGCGGCGCTCGCTGCGCGGATGGGGCGCAGCGCATTCGACCGGACGGCCGCAGCGCTCCTCGACTACGGAGCGCGGATCGCGCGTGCGGCCATCGCTAAACTTCCGGACGGCACCTACCCCTTCGCAGACGCACTCGATGAGGATGGACACTCCCCGGAACCGGTTCCCATCGTCGCCGCGCTCACGATCGCGGGGCGACGCATGCATCTGGACTTCACAGGCTCGGCGCCGCAGCGAGCGGCCTCCATCAATGCGGTCGCCGCCGTCACCCGTTCCGCGTCGTACTACGTGCTCCGTTGCCTGCTGCCTCCAGAAGCGCCAACGAATAGCGGGGTGTTCCGCCCGGTCTCTTTCACCCTGCCAGAGGGATCCGTGGTCAATGCCCAACCCCCGGCGGCGGTCGCTGCGGGCAACGTGGAAACGAGTCAACGGATCGTCGATGTGGTCTGGGGCGCAATGGCGCTCGCTCTCCCGGACCGCATGCCCGCGGCCTCCAGCGGCACCATGAACAACCTCACCGCCGGTGGCATCGATCCGAGAAACGGCCAACCGTGGGCGTACTACGAGACCAGCGGCGGGGGGCTCGGAGCCGGACCGGACACCCCAGGACTCTCGGCGGCGCACAGCCATATGACGAACACGCTCAATACCCCGGCCGAAGCGCTGGAGTTAGCCTATCCGCTGCGCGTGCTCGAAAACGGCATTCGACGCGGCAGCGGGGGCAGCGGCAAGCAGCGAGGCGGCGACGGGCTGATCCGTCGGACGCAGTTCCTCGGGCCCGCGACCGTCACAATCATCAGCGAACGACGAACCCGCGCCCCCTGGGGCCTGCATGGTGGTGGCGACGGCCAGCCGGGCCGCAACACCATTGAGCGCGTCCAACCCGACGGGGCCATCAAAGAAGACCATCTGCCCGGCAAGATCGTCCTCCCGGTGAAGACTGGCGATGTGATCCGGCTGGAGACCCCAGGTGGCGGCGGGATGGGTGCCCAGTAGGTATCTCCGGCCTCCAGAATCCCGCCGGTAAACACGCTAGACTGTGTGGTGGAGGCTGAGCATGTCGGATCGATTGGAACGCGACGTTGAAGATGTTCTCGACCAGATCGAGGACTTCGAGTGGCATCGCGCCAATCGCCGTCGGCCGAGCAAGGCGCGCCAGGCCTGGAACGGCTGGACGCGCTCGGCCTCCGACGCGATTGGGCGTCGGTTGGCCCGCTTCACCGCCGGCCACCTGATGCTCGTGGGCTTCCTGATTCTCTTAGCCGGAGTGGTCTTCCGGTTCCGAGGCATCGGCACCTGGTTCGTGCTGGTCGGGGTGATCTTCTTCCTCCTTGGACTGTTCCTGAATATGCGGGGCAGTCCCAAACCCAGCGGACAGGGGCCCGCCGCTCGCGGCGGCTACTGGCGTGATCGCTATATCACCTACGGTGATCGACCGTCCCGCCCGCGCCGTTGGCTCCGCCGCACCCGCGACGGCTGATCACCTCACGGTCCAGCATGCTCGAACACCTCTCCGTTCTCTCACGACGCATGATTTTGCTGCTGGCGCTAGCGGCAGGGGGCGCGGTGATTGTCGCCGCCTGTAGCGCCGCCAGCTCTGACCGCCCCACCCCGCCACCGTCTCAGCCCAACTCGGACCAGACCGCAGGCGACGCCCTCCCTGATCCAGCGGACACTGCCGAGCCCACCCTTGAGGTCGACGGGCCATCCAGCGCCGACCCGGAGACGGAAGCGGAAGTCCCCGATACGGACGACGAGGCATCAGTCGGCACGCAGGACGAGGCGCCTCCAGGCGACGAACCCAGTTCTACGCAAGATGCCACCCCCGAGAAGGACGAGCCCGAACCCGGCCCCTTGACCGCCCCGCGCGGATTCGATCAGGAGTTTGCGCTTCAAATCCTGCGCGGCCTTACCGTCGACATCGGACCCCGCGCGCGCGGCACGGAGGGCGAAGCGGCCGCTGCGACCTTCCTGGCGAATGCATTCACCGATCTTGGCTACAACGTCGAGCGGCAGCCGTTCACGCTCCCGCTTCAGGGGGTCACCGCGCTCAGCTTGGCGGTTGACGGCGTCCAGTTCGAAGCGGGCGCCTTCACCGGCACCGTCGGCGGCGACATCGAAGCGCGAGTCGTTCGCGTCCCCGGGCTGGGGACTCCCAGCGACTTCGCGGACGTGGATGTGCAGGGCGCCGTCGCGATCGTCGAACGTGGGATCTTGTTCTTCCAAGAGAAGGTCAACAATGCCAGTGCCGCCGGGGCCGCCGCCATCCTCATCTACAACAATGAGCCGGGCTTCTTCAGCGGCGCCCTTGGGGATGGCTCAAGCATTCCCGCTCTCTCGCTCAGCCGAGAGAATGGGCTCGCCATCCGCGCGCTCAGCGACGAAGCAACCAGTCGCGCCACGATCCACATCGAGGGCGGGCGGCGCCTGCACACCTCGGAAAATATCATCGCCACCAGCGGAGATGGCGCCTGCCGGATCTATGTGGGCGGGCACTACGACACCGTGGAGAATGTCGACGGCGCCAACGACAACGGCAGCGGCACGGCGCTCGTGGTCGCTCTCGCGCAGGCGTTCACCGGCGTCTCGGGTGCCGACCTCGTCTGTTTCGTGGGCTTCGCCGCCGAGGAAGCCGTGGGTGGCATTGGCGGCATCGCTGGCAGCCGCGCCCTCGTGGATGACCTGATCGCCGAAGACCGTGTCAACGATGTCTTCGCCATGCTCAACCTCGATGTCGCCGCGGCCGGGACTCCCCAGGTGATCATCGTCGGGGACCCGACGTTCGGCGGCACAACACTCGCGATCGCCAACGCGCTGGCGCTGGATGCCCGGCGCGGCAGCCTGGGTGCGAACACGGGATCCGACCATCTCAACTTCCAGTCGGTGGGAATCCCGATTATCTTTCCCACCGTCTTCGGCGCCACGATCCACGAGCCCAGCGACAACTTCGAGAACGTGGACGCGGCGATCGTCGATACGGTCGGACGCCTGGCACATGACACCTTGCAGTGTCTGATCATCGGCGCGGGAGGCGCTCACAGTCCACCCGCAGGCTGCGACCTGGGCGGGGATCTATGACCCGCCAGCAGCCTCTGAGTAGACTGCCTGCAGGAGCACAGCGCTTGGGAACCAGGTTCTTCGCCTTCGGCATCGTCGCCACATCACTCGTCATCGCCGCCTGTAGTGGCGACGATTCGTCCCCCCTGCCCTCAATCGAGGATGTGCTCGCACCCACCCCCATCGAAACGATCCCGATGGAGCCTCTTCCCGAGACGCTCCCGGAGCCCGTGATCCTGCGTGGCGACGGAGTTGAAGTCGAAGAGGAGGCCCGCGACGAAATCATCTACGTGGTGCAGCCCGGAGATTCACTTGCCGCCATCGCGATCACCTTCGGCATCGACTCGACAGAGCTGCAGCGCATCAACGGCATCGTCAACCCGAGCGTCCTGCGTGCGGGCGACGAACTGCGGGTCCCGGTCGTCGATGGCGGTGAAGCCGATCGCATCCGCGCGACCCTCGATGACGAAGGACAGGAGATCGAAGAGGTTGGCCCGCCCCCGGGCGAGGAATACACCATTCAACCTGGAGACACGCTCTCCGACATCGGGGTTCGCTTCGGCATCTCGTATCTCGATATTCAGTCATACAACCGCCTCTCGGACTTCGAGGCCGGGAACCTCTCCGTCGGTGCCACGATCATCATCCCGCCGCCGCCGGAAGAGACTGCAGAGGAACAGGAACCCACAGAGCCGCCGGGGTAGGGACCGGCGAACAGACGAGCGCGCCCCGCGGTTCTGTCTCCTGGGGATCCTGGCCGGGGAGCGTTGAATTGTTTGGTCAGTACCCCTGTGATAGCCTCCGCCGCGGCCTGCCAGCAGTAGTTTGAGGCGGCCATTTTGCCGGTATTCGGCGCTGATCATCCAGAGTCTGTCCCCGCCAGGCAGCGCGGGACGCCAGGAGCGGGAGCGCGATGGCTGCGAGAAAACCAGCAGCGAAGAAGCGAGCGGCGAAAAAGCCGATCGCCAAGGCCCCGGCCAAAACAGAGACTTTGGGTACGTCACGGACGCAAGACTCATACCTCGACGAGCTCAAGCGGCGCAAGGCAGAGGGCATCCGCAGCGAGGACGACCCCGCCGTCGTGCGTCAACATGAGCGCGGGAAGCTCACCGCCCGCGAACGCCTTGACGTCCTCTTCGACAAGGGATCGTTTGTTGAACTCGACGCACTCGTCACACACCGCACCACGCGCTTCGGCTTGGAGAACAATAGGCCCCCCGGCGATTCGGTCGTCACGGGCTACGGCACCGTCGAGGGGCGCGTCGTCTTCGCCTATTCACAGGATTTCACGGTCTTTGGCGGCACCGTCTCCGAAGCCGCCGCCGAAAAGATCGTCAAAGCGCAGGACCTGTCCCTCAAGGTAGGCGCCCCGATCATCGCCTTGAACGACAGCGGGGGCGCCCGCATCCAAGCCGGCATCACCGGTCTCAAGGGCTACGGCGACATCTTCTTGCGCAACGTGCTGGCCTCAGGCGTCGTCCCTCAGATCGCGGTCAGCGCCGGGCCCACCGCGGGCGGCGCCGTCTACTCTCCAGCCATTATGGACTTCACCTACATGGTGGAGGGTGTCGGGCAAATGGCGATCACGGGCCCGGACATCGTCAAATCGGTGACGGGCGAAGAGATCACCATGGAGGAGCTCGGAGGAGCCCAGACCCACGCCACCAAGAGCGGCGTGGCGCACTTCGCCGTCAAGGGCGGGGAGCAGACGCTAAACGAGGTCCGCTCCCTGCTCTCATTCCTGCCGTCCAACAATATGGAAGATCCACCGTTCCTCGACACCGGCGACGACCCCAATCGCCGATCGGAAGAGCTCAGCACGGTCGTCCCCTCCGATGGCATGCGTCCGTACGATGTCCGCGACGTCATCCGGCACATCGTCGACAACGGCGATTTCCTGGAAGTCCAAGCCCTGTTCGCGAAAAACATCGTCGTGGGGCTGGCTCGCATGGGCGGGCGCGTCGCGGGCCTCGTCGGCAACAACCCCGAGACGATGGCCGGCTCCTTGGACATCGACGCCTCGCGCAAGGCCGCTCGCTTCGTGCGCTTCTGTGACTGCTTCAATATCCCGCTCGTCACCCTGGTCGATGTCACGGGCTACCTGCCGGGGACGCAACAGGAGTACGGCGGCATCATCACGCACGGCGCCAAGCTGCTCTATGCCTACGCCGAGGCGACCGTGCCCAAGGTGGTCGTGATCCTCCGCAAAGCGCACGGTGGCGCCTACGTGGCGATGAGCAGCAAGAGCCTGCGGGCGGACGTGAACATGGCTTGGCCGGGCGCGGAGATCGCCGTGATGGGATCCGGCGGCGCGGTCGACCTCATCCATCGCCGCGCCATCGCCGGCGCCGACGACCCCGAGGCCGAGCGCCAGAAACTCCTCAAGGAGTACGAGACCGAGTTCTACAACCCTTATCAGGCTGCCTCTTTGGGTTTCATCGACGATGTCATCGACCCGGCCGACACCCGCCGCCTGATCATCCGATCGCTGGACATGTTGCAGGACAAGGCCGACATCACGCCGCCCAAGAAACACGGCAACATTCCTCTTTAGCCGGACCCGCCCTGTCTAGCGTTCGGCGCCCTCTAGGCGCCGAACGGCCGAAGCACCGCAAGGTGGTCTGGGCCATCGGACGTTTGGATGCCGCTTGATAGAATGACGCCGTCACGCCACATAGCCTGAGGCGGCCCGATTTGCCGGGTTTTCTCCGCCCGCCGCCGGGCTCGCGCCGGGATCTCTCCACCTCGTCGCCCGCGAAGGAAGAAGACGCATGACCAGGTTCGAAGCCGACTACGCGGACCGGGTCGCGGCGGCGTACGCCAAGAACGCGGCGGGGATTGAAGTCGCCCGCGAGCGGCTGGCGCGACCTCTAACGCTCATCGAGAAAATTCTCTTCGGTCACATGACCGATCCGAAGAACCAGGGGCTCGACCGCGGCGAGGACTACGCGGCCCTCCAGCCCGACCGAGTCGCCCTTCAGGACGCCACCGCACAAATGGCGCTCCTGCAATTCGAACTCGCGGGTCTCAACCGCGTCGCCGTGCCCACAACGGTTCACTGCGACCATCTCATTCGTGCCCACACGGGCGCCGACGCGGACCTCGGAGTCGCGGAGGAGGAGAACCGCGAAGTCTACGAGTTCCTGCGGAGCATCTCGGCGCGCTATGGCGCCGGGTTCTGGAAGCCGGGCTCCGGCATCATCCACCAGGTGGTCCTGGAGAACCACGCCTTCCCAGGCGGACTCATGATCGGCGCGGACAGTCACACCCCCAACGCCGGCGGCATCGGCATGCTCGCCATCGGGATCGGCGGCGCGGACGCCGTCGACGTCATGGCCGGGCTGGATTGGGGCGTCCGCCTCCCCACGCAGATTGGCGTCTACCTCACCGGCGAGCTGGATGGCTGGACCACACCCAAGGACGTGATTCTTCGCGTCGCGGACGAGCTCACCGTCAAAGGCGGAACGGGCGCGATCGTCGAGTACTTCGGACCGGGACTCAACTCCATCAGCGCGACGGGACGGGCTACCGTGACCAACATGGGCGCTGAGATCGGCGCCACGACCTCCGTCTTTCCGTTCGATGCCCGTACCGCGAGCTACCTCCGCGCGACGGACCGCGACGACATCGCGGCGCTTGCCGAAGCGCACGCGGCAGACCTCCAACAGGACCCGGAGGTGGAGGCGCGACGCCACGAGATTTTCGACAGCGTGGTTGAGATCGATCTCAGCACCGTGGCGCCGGCCTTCGTGGGGCCGCACACGCCCGATCTGCGCCACACCGTGACGGAGATCGGCGCGTGGATGGAAGAGATGGACTTCCCGCTGGAGGTCAAGGACGCCTTGATCGGGTCCTGTACCAACAGCTCCTATGAAGACCTGGACCGTGCCGCCAGCGTCGCTAGGCAGGCCGCCGCCGCAGGGCTGGAAGTCAAGACACCCCTCCTGATCAGCCCCGGCTCCGAACAGATCCGCGCCACGACGCAGCGGGATGGCCAACTCCGCTTCTTCGAAGAGATCGGCGCGACAGTCCTCGCCAACGCCTGTGGTCCCTGCATCGGGCAATGGCAGCGCGAAGACATTGAGGAGGGCGAGAAGAACACCATCATCACCTCCTTTAACCGGAACTTCCCCGCCCGCAACGACAGCAATCCGCAGACGCTTGCGTTCATCGGGAGCCCCGAGCTCATCGTCGCCACGGCCTTCGCGGGCAAGATGGGGTTCGATCCGCGCACGGACAGCATCTCGCACGACGGCAAGGAGTTCCGCTTCCAACCACCAAACGGCGATGAACTCCCCGCCAACGGCTTTGACGAAGGCGAATCCGGCTTCATCGCGCCCCCAGACGATGGCAGCAACGTGGAGGTCATCGTGGCGGCGGGCAGCGATCGGCTCCAACGGCTCACGCCATTCCCCGCGTGGGATGGAGCGGATCTCAGAGAAGCGGCCGTGCTGCTCAAAGCGCAAGGCAAGACCACCACCGACCACGTCTCACCCGCGGGGCCCTGGCTGAAGTTCCGCGGCCACCTCGACAACATCTCCAACAATATGTACACCGGGGCCGAGAACGCCTTCACGGATAAGACGGGCACGGCGATCAACACCCTCGACGACGCGGAGGGACAGGTGGCCGGAATTCCAGATGTCGCCCGTGCCTACAAGGCCGCTGAGATCCCCTGGGTCGTCATCGGCGATGAAAACTACGGGGAAGGCTCCAGCCGCGAACACGCGGCCATGGAGCCGCGGCACCTGGGCGGTCGCGCCATCATCGTCCGATCCTTCGCCCGGATCGCGGAGACCAACCTCAAGAAGCAAGGGCTCCTCGCCCTCACTTTCGACGACCCCGCCGATTACACAAAGTTCGGTCCGCAGGATCGCGTCGCGATCCTCGGCTTGGCGGACATGGCGCCGGAACGGTCCCTGCAAGTGGAGATCACCCACCCCGATGGCTCCAAAGAGTCCATCACGGTCAACCACTCCTTCACCGCCGAACAGATCGAATGGGCCAAAGCCGGCAGCGCGCTCAACATGATCGCGGCCGCAGAGAAGAACTCGCCCGCCTAGGCGGACAGAGCAGACGCAACGGCGCGCTCGGCGCGCCGTGCGAACAATCAACATTGGGGAATGCTGAGCGGCAATACGCGGCTCTCGACCAGAGGAACGGCCCCCGAGTGGGACCAAGGAGAGGGACACCATGCGCAAGAAGGTCACGGTTATCGGAGCAGGGAACGTCGGCGCGACGGTCGCCCAACGGCTCGCGGAGCGCGGCTACGCCGATGTCGTGCTCGTCGACATCATCAAAGGGATGCCCCAGGGCAAGGCGCTCGATATGTACGAGGCCTCCCCTGTGATCGGCGTCGACGCCACGATCACAGGCACCAACTCGTATGGGCCCACGAAGAACTCCGATGTTGTCGTCATCACCTCCGGCATCGCCCGACGCCCTGGGATGAGCCGCGACGATCTATTGGCGACCAACATGAGCATCGTCGAGGACGTCACCCAGAAGGTCGTC